>JABLTM010046123.1_pt1 | contig 100206 bp, 135 predicted proteins | sample 7160121 | NCBI WGS metagenome assembly JABLTM01 (sample SAMN14651224, study PRJNA627086) | human gut metagenome | isolation source: feces | host: Homo sapiens
TCTTTTTTCTTTTACCGTCAGCTATCTTATGACCAGCAGCGGGCCTGGCTGCCCAGCCGCCACGTCTAAAGGAGCTATGCGACGCATAGACGTGTAAGCGGCGAGGCGTATCGACGAGCTGATGTAATCAGCTTGTCGATTGAGGATAGAATCTACGATTATGCAGTAAAGTTGGCAGCGGCAACTTTTAAACGAAGTACTGGTGTAGAGAATTTCAGGGAGTATTTTTGGAGGGATAGATAGCCATGCTTGAAGGAGCAGAGCGACGCGCAAGCATGTGTCAGGCTTTCTACCTTATTTTCTCTATTCGCGAGAGTATATCGTTTCAGTCAACAGCAATTTTCCTGTGCCCAAAGGGCACGACGCAAATTTCGCATGGAACCAGTACGAAACTGCGGTAAAATTTGTCAGAGAGTAACATTTTGTTACGTACACTTGTTTCTATGGTTCCAAATGCTCATTCGCTAAAATTGCTATTCCCTACACGATATACCTCTCGCTCAATTTACCAGAGTTCTATGTGTGACAGCCAATCAGCATCCTCCTGCGTACTCACTTCTTGGATGCGCACGCAAGAATGCAACACTTCGATGATTCCGGACACTTATTCGCTGAAATTGCTCTTCTTTGCACGATATATCTCTCGCTCAATTTTCAGCGACAAAATTGCATCTGTCGACGTTTACAAGCTTTTATGCTATAATATAGAGCATTGTAAATAAAAACCGCTAAACCCTAGTATTTATGGGATTTAGCGGTTCTTTTTTTATTGATTGAGTTCAAAATGAGTTCCAAAAATTAAAATTCGCTATTTTGGGGCAAGTTATCCACAGTTATGCTCTCTAATTTGTCGACAGCTTTTCTATTAGCTTCAGGCATCATGTGAGCATAAAATTTGAAGGTTGTGTTTGTATCTGCGTGACCAATCTGTTCAGCGACTGCCAAAATATCTCCGGTAGCTGCGTAAAGCATTGAAGCATAGCTGTGCCGGAGAATGTGAGGACTAATTCTTGGCAAGCCTAACTTAGTACAGTGATATTGCATATATGTTCTGATAGCCGACGGTTTTATGCCATCAAAGATATAATCTTCTGGTTTAGCCTTATAAAGCGTGCCTATGTAGTCTATGATTTGATTATAGAGGTATTTCGGTATTTCAACATCACGCACGGAGCTTCTTGTTTTTGGTGTGCTAATGACAAATTCATCTTTATTGTGTATCCTCATCAGTGATTTATTAACATGAATTTTATAGGGCGATATATCCTCGATTTTCAGTGCCATAACTTCACCTATGCGCAAGCCTGCCCAAAAGATGATATTGAACAGTACTCTATGTGAAGCTATCTTAATATCGTCATAGAAAATCTTATACTGTTCTACTGTCCATAATTTCGCACGTGTATCGTTAGAATATGGCTTTACCCTGTCGGTAAGAGTGACAGGATTATTTTTTGTTCCGTAATTTCTTTTCGAGAACTCGAATACCTGGCTTAATTCCGAACGTATCTGATTTAGCAGTCTGCTTGAAAGGCGTTCTTTTTTTGATTTCTCATTTTGAAGGGCAAGCCAGTGCATAACTTGAAGCGGAGTAACCTTATCTATGTTCATATTCCCAAAGAAAGGGAGGACGTAATATTTTAATGCCTGGTTTTTCTTGTCTACAGTCGACTGCTTTAATTCTCCTAGCTTCAATTTGCTGTCCAGCTCTTGCTGGTATGCTGCAATAACTTCGCTAAATTTCGGATCATGTGTATGAGTTTTGTTTCTCATGTCGCTTTCGTATTTTTCAGCATCACGCTTTTTATCAAAACCTCTTTTGGTTGTATGTTTTCTTACGCCTTGCCAATCTTTATACCAAAAAGCGCAGTCCCATTTTCCTGTTTTCGGATTTTTTGTTACTGTCATGTTTTGCAGCTCCTTTCATGTAATTTTTGCCAAAAAATGCAAAAAATCTCTTTAGTATTTAGCTTATAAGCGACTTTTTGAGCCTTCTACTTATATTTATATTAGTAAAATTTAAATGCTCATATAAGCTAAATATGAAGCTCTGATAAGATTTTTAATCTATAAAAATAGTGATATAAACTGTATAAAAACGCTGGCTTGAAAAGCAACCTGGAATTTTATGTTCAGACTGTTTTTCAAGCCTTTTTTATTACAAAAAGCACAAAAGCAGGCTTTACGCCTGCTAGTGATTTTTTTAACAGGCTAGGGGAATAGTCTGTTACTTTTTTTGATAATGGTTCTTGCGTTATGGATTCATATTCGTTTTTGTATTGCGTTGTAATATCCTTGAAATTTGAAAGAGTTTTTTCGACTTTCGCCATAAATGAATTATGATTATAATTTTCTTTATCTCTTAAAATCATAAAAACATCTATCAAATCTATCTCGTTTTGTATTACTGCTTCTGCTAACTGTTTAATATGGGAAGCCTTGGCTTTTTTGTCATTAGCTAATTTCTCTTTAATTTCCACAAATCTAGGACGATAGTAATATGCCAAATCTCCACCGGCACGGTCTTGATACTCTGTTGAATAGTTATTTACAATTTCTTTTGTTTTTGGAAAAAAATCATCGATTAGTAAAGAAACCGACGGCTTCACATAATTTTCGTTTATGTATTTTGCATTACTTGCTTCTGACGCTTCACAAAATGATGATATTGTAAAAACAAGTAGGGCAGCAAGCATAAGAAAAAGCTTTTTCATGATACCGACCTCCTAGAATGGGTGACAGCGTTTACAAGGTGTATATCCAGATGCTCTTGCTTCTGATTGTGATTCGATGTAAACCTTATTGCCGTTACTCATTTTTGATACAGAGCTGCAGGTGTTTGTGTGTATCTTGCCAGTGTTGCGATTAGCTACATAAGCTTCTGCCGACAGCGTGAATGTTCCGATGCAGAAAATAGTTATGAATGCTATGATTATTCTTTTCATTGATGCTGGCTTCCTTTATGATTTGTTGAGCAAATTAGATATTATGGCACAGGGTTCTTCGTATTCCGAAAGGCGTATAATGTACGGCGTTGCTCGTCCTTCTTTAAATATGTGTAATCCACCGTCACCGTCAGAAATAGAGAACAGCTTGGAGATTGGGAAAGCAAAAGCTTTTGAGCTGCCTAAAAAGCCTATACGCATATTGCTTATCCAAAAGATGCCCCACGAATCAGAAGTCCAAAAAGAGGAAGTTTTTCTTGATACACTCATAGAGCCTACATGATAGCGAACGCCTTTACAGATGCGTATAGATGCAGATGGTCCGGAATAATTAATTTTTTTGGTAATAGTTTTCATTTTCATCATATCTGCGTATGCTGAATAATGAAGTATCTCGCCGTCCTTATATATGATCTGAACATCATTTTTATCATAGATTGGTAATTTATCGTTAACTGTGATGTCATATAGGGTTCTGTTTAGTTCTATTTTTCCATTCCAGTATTTTACTTCTTTAGGAGTGAGATGTTCGCATACAAGCAAATACTTGCTAAATTTCTGTGCTTCATCTTCTGTTACTATTCCGTCCTGCATTATATTAGACCATATGTTATTACAAGCCATGGATTGAGCTTCAGCAAGTTGCTCATCTGTAATATGTTTTTCCTTTATGAAATTATACATATTGGTAAGCTGTGTTTTGTCTTCGTATTCATCTTTCATGGCTACAGTTGTTAGCATTTTCGTATATTCTTGAATATCCTCTTTTGATGCTTTGCGTGAAAACCACCCGAACATTAATACCGACTCCTTTCGATACATACGAAAAAGAGGACGGACATATGCGCCCTCTTATCGCTGTAGTTCTTCTACAAATGGCTCCCTAAAAGTAATCTCCCTAACATCAAGTTGAATCATTAAGTCCGCATTTTACAGTTTCAGCTTGCCTTTTTGCAACCAGTTGGTTGGCAATTTCTATGCAGAGTAGCAGGAAATACACATGCTCTGTTGGTAATTGTCGAATCAGCTGTGCATACTCGTTAGTGGTATGACATCGACTTCGTTTTAACCTCCTTCCTTTAGATTGCAAGGTATTATGCCATGCTGGCGAAGGGGAAGTCAGGCCTTGCCTTTGCCTTGCAATAGCCCTTTTATAATTTGCTCGATAGCCATCTTTTGGGTGTCATCGAGCTTCTGAATCTGTTTAGCAATCTCAATAGCCTGTTCGTCGAGAAGCTGGGCGTTGAGCTGCTGCTTTACTGCTTCGGTATCTATGCCTAGGTCATGAGCTTGCTGCTTCGTTATACCTAAAGCATATTCAGTGTCATCATAAAAATATGCAACAGGAACATTAAAGTAATTAGCAATAGCTTGAATGGTTTTAGCTTGCGGTGTGTATTTGCCTTGCTTCCAATAAGTTAAGCTTGGTGCACTAATGCCTGTTTCTTTTGCTAATCTTGAAGCACTGATACCGTGTTGCTTCAGCAGTAATGCAAGTTTTTCGTACATGTAAAACTCTCCAAAAAATCCTAAAAAAATTTCATTAAACTACTTTACAAAAACACTTTAAAGTAGTATAATAATTATAGTAAGTTAATACTTAAATTAAAGCACTTTAAATCAGTGCTAGTGTTAAATTACTTTAATATAATTCTATCACAGTAGATTATTTTATGCAAGGAAAGGAGCGAAAAATGTATAGTAAATTCGAGAAATTAATGCTCGAAAAGGGTTTGTCGGCTAATAGGATTGCTAAAGAGGCAGGAATTAACGCTCCGTCGCTTACCTATTGGAAACAAGGCAAATATACTCCGAGTTTAAAGACATTACAAAAACTCGCCGAATACTTCGGCGTAAGCGTTGATTACTTTTTAGAAGCGTAAAGGAGTGATGAAGAGATGTATAAATGTAAAGATTGGGTAGTAGTTTTTTTAAGCTTGGAAACTGGTAAGGTAAGACTTGATATTTTTACCGAAAGAAACGAGACTGAAGCATGTAAGTGCTTTTGGGCTTGCTATCGTCATGGAAATTACAAAATCTTGACGGTTGTAGAAAAGCCGGAAATTGCTACAAAGGAGTGAAAAAGATGAAAAAGGTATTGCAAATCTGCGTATGTATCATCTTTGCTTGGTGTTTTCTTAGCTTAGTTGGCGGATTTTCGGACAGCCAGGTGCAAAGGCATACAGTTACGCACATTGTACAAGAAGGCGAAACCATGTATGGAATCGCTGACAAGTATTTCCTGCTCAACAAAACGAGAATTTGTTTTGACGAGTTTTGGTACAACGTATCCGAGGATAATAAGCACCTGACCGCCAACCGCCGTTATCTCCAGCCTGGAGATATAGTCACTGTTAATTACTACACAGTGAAGAATCAATGATAGCAGGCTAAAAGCTTTAACTGCTATAAGCCTATTATAGCAAGAAAGGAGTTTATACAATGTCTGAAACTCAAACTAACATCTACAAAGTAGCTAGAGAGTACGCAGGGATGAGCCGTGTAAATGCGGCAGAAGGACTTGCAATCTCTGCAAGCTGTTTAAAGGATTATGAGATTGACTGGCGACAATGCCCGGATGCTATTGCACTAGCAATGTCAAAACTCTATCGTACACCGTGGTTACGTGTACAGCACCTGCAAAAGAACGTTGTGTTCTGCGACGTTTTTGGACTTATTCCTCCTGCTGATGATTTAGCAGTGAATATGTTGAGGGCGCAAAAAGAAGTCGGTGAAGTGGTTGAGTTGTTTCCGCAAATGGTAGCGAAAACGGTACAAAAAAAGCACCTCGGTGACAATCTTTTAAAAGAGTGCCGGGAAGGTGCACAGGCTTTGCTTGTATTGATTGGTATTGAAGAAGAACAAAAAGAAAAGACCCCCCACGCTAATAGAGAGCCTTTAACCTATAAATAAAGTCGAAAGGAAATCGGTTTAAAAAATAGGTCATATATAGTATAGCATACGGAAAAGAGGTTGTCAAACATGGAAAGCAGATTCTACACAGCTAAAGACATTGCCAACCTTTTAGGCGTAGGCGTTGGAAAAGGCTACTCGCTTATAAGGGAATGGAACAAAGAGCTTCAGCTAAAAGGCTATACAACTGCACAAGGTAGAGTAGTTAAAGCCTATGCTGATTTAAAGCTTGGTTTCGGAATTCAGAAGGAGGATGTATATGGTAACTAATGAACAGGTTAACGCTGTGTTAGCTCGTAGCGGACTTAGTTTGGAAGGCTTTGAAGCCTTCAGAAAAAGAAAGCACGGCGAACAGAAGCAGACGAAAGAGAGCTGGTTGAAAGACTTTAAGACTTGCGCACATTGTACCAGGGATGGCAAATGTAGGTATCAACACTTCGGATACCACCAGGAAAAACAGGCTGTGCGTGAAGGTGATGTGTTAAGCTATAACGTTAACAGCTTGTCGGTAAATATGCAAACATATCCTAAAGTTGGCAGTTATTGTGAATGCTGTCATTGGGATGCTGAAACAACTATTAAGCTGCACAGCAAAGTTGAAGAACTGATTAAGGAAGGAAAGGTGATTTAAATGGAAATGAGTGAGAAAATTAATGCTTTGGCTGAAGCTTTAGCAAAGGCTCAGGGCGAAATGAAAAATGCTGTTAAAGGCTGTGACAATCCGTTTTTTAAAAGCAAATATGCTGATTTGGCAGAATGCCTGAACGTAGCACGTGAGCCGCTTAGCAAGAACGGCTTAAGCATATTCCAGGCTAACGAAGGAATTGTAGAAAGCAATAAGCTTGCTGTTACTACATTGATCATGCATAGCAGCGGTCAATTCATTAAGGTGACAAGCAGTTATCCTATTCAAAAGAATGATGCCCAGGGGTTCGGCAGTACGCTGACATATGCTAGAAGATACAGCCTTACAGCGGCTCTTGGACTTGCGCAAGAGGACGATGACGGAAATTTAGCTTGTGAACCTGTTGAAAAATGGCAGTATCAACCTAAAGAACCGCAGAAAGAGCAAAAACCTAAAGCTCAACCGCAAGCTACCGGAGATAAATTCGTTAAGATTACACCGTCAGGGGATGTGATTGTAACCGTTGCTAGTGGCCACGATGAAAACGGCAGACAGCTTGTGACATACAAAAACATTAAAGACCTGACTATTGAAGAGCTTGAAAAAATGATTACAATTCCTCAATACACGCTTGCGCATACTGCTATTAAGAACCTGCTCGAAGAAACGAGGCAGACTGCATGAGTAAGAAAAGCATATTGCAAAGCGAAAAGGAGTGCTTTATGTGTGGCACTACTCGCAACCTGGAGCGCCATCATGTGATATTCGAAGCAGCCGGGAGAAAGATTTCGGACAAGCTGGGTTTAACAATCTGGCTATGCTACGAACATCACAAAGGAAAACTCGGACCTCATTTGGACAGGGAAACAGACTTGCGGTTAAGGCGATTTGCTCAAACCTGCTATGAAGATAAACATAGCCGGGACGAGTGGATAGAGAAAATTGGGAGAGATTACCTATGAGAAAGAAAGCACTTATGAAGTATGTGAGGTTACTTAGACGGCAACCATTATGGAAGAAGTTATTGTAGGAGGGCGACATGGAGAGCTGGTTTAAGGTTAGCGCCGATGTATTCGACAGTGAAAAAATTAAGATACTTCGTGCTGATACAAAGATTGGTGATAGCCTGGCATTAATGTGGTTTTTCCTGTTAGCTCTAGCTCGCAAAAAAAATGATGGTGGTTATGTATACGCTACCGAAGGTGTAGCGTATACACCTAAAACATTAGCTGCTGTTGGTGGATTTAAGCCTAAAATTGCAGAAGCTGCATTAGAAGTATTTCAGCAGTACAACATGATAGATATAGAGGATAACGGCTATATCTATATTGTAGGCTGGAGTGAGTATCAGAACGCCGAAGAGCTTTCAAAGCTTAAGGAGCGTGAACGCTGCAAGGAAGCGATGAGAGCTAAAAGACAGCGTGAGAAGCAATCCAAAACGTGTAACAACGATGTAACAAACACAGATGTTACGGAATGTTACGAAGATGTTACGTGTAACAAAAGCGTAACAAGTCAAGATGTTACACGTAACAATGATGTAACAAACACAGATGTTACGGATAAGAATAAGAGTAAGAATAAGAAAGAGAATAAGAGTAAGAGTAACAACAACAACTTTAGTAGTGGTTGTTACGATAAAAATGCTGTTGTTACGTGTAACAGTTACGAAAATGTTACGAGCGATAATAATCCTGTTGGCTTTTGGAATCAAAATGTTACGCCGATAACGCCATATATTGCAGAGCGGTTACAGGCTATTGCTAAGGAGCACGGCGAGCTAATAGCCATGCAAGCGGTAACAATAACAGCACAGCAAGGCAAAAAGTCAATAGCCTATTGTGAGGGAGTTGCAAGAAACCTTGCGAGCGGTGACAATCAAAAGCCAAAGAAACCACCGGATGATTTTAAACCGCCGGATGACCAAACAGACCTGGACAAATATTTTTAGTGAGGTGATAGCATGAATGCGAATGATGTTCGGAATTCGATTACGCTTGCTGTAAATCACATTGCTAAAAATGCTTCACAGCTTAATAAGCAAAACGAAAATGATTATTACGAAAACGGATTGCTTATGTGTGGTAAATGCCATACGCCGAAGCAATGCAGAGGTTTCTTGTTTGGCGTTGAACGAACTGTAACTTGTATCTGCAAGTGCAGAGCGGAAGAGCTTCAGGCAGAGCGTGAACGTGAGGAACATGAAAAGCGACTTGCTAGGGTACAAGAGCTTAGAAAAGCTGGCTTCCCGGAGCGTGAGCTTCAGTCACAGACTTTCAGCCATGATGACGGCGCAGATGAGCGGACGATGCGAGCAATGAAGAATTTTGTTGAGCACTACGATGATTTTCGCAGGATGCATAAAGGATTGCTGCTATACGGAAATTCCGGGAGCGGAAAGACGTTCGCCGCTGCGTGTGTTGTCAATGCGCTGATTGATAAAGGTGTAGCTTGCTTAATGACTAATTTTGGCAGAGTGTTCAATACCTTGTGGGGTACAGAACAAAAGCAAGCATATCTTGACGGATTTAATCAATTTGAGTTGTTAGTGCTTGATGATTTAGGAACAGAACGGCGCACGGAGTTTGCTCAGGAGTTGGTGTTCCAGATCATCGACAGCCGTTGCCGGAGCGGATTGCCTACAATCATCACAACAAATTTGCCGATTGAAACAATCAAAAAGCCGCAGACGATAATAGAAACAAGAATCTATGACCGCATTTTGCAGATGTGCCACCCGGTAGAGGTTACACACGCAAGCAGACGCAGGAAGAAGGTTGCAGAAGGCTTTGCTGCTACCAACAAATTATTAGGATTATAGGAGGGACTTATGGACGCTAAAGAGCTTACGAGAATCACTGAAAGCGCAAATCGTCACAAAGCATAAAGAGATTAGCGAAACTGATAAAGCGCTGGTAATAGCTATCATGTCTAGAGTCGCAGGCTATATGAAGAATAACGATTTCGATAAGAAAGAAACTAAAAGCATATTGCTTAAAATGGCAGATACAGCTGTTGAACGTGAGTACAAAGTTGATATAGCAAAAGAATTCAAGGTTTTATAAAGGAGTGATAACATGGCTAATTTAATCCCGCAAATCGCCCGAATGCTGGGCGTGGAAATAGGGGAGGAATTTCAAATAAAAGAGTATGGCGAGAGAATTTATAGATTTGCTAACAGTGGATTGCAATTAATCTATGACAATGGCGTGCGAAATCTCAATACAACTACCAATATGGCGTTAAGTGGTTTGCTGTCTGGCGACTTTGAAATCGTCAAAATGCCGTGGAAGCCGAAATTTGGCGAAAAGTATTATTCTTTTGGCGGTAAATTTATCGGAGACTCGTCAATTTGGATTATCGTTGATGTTATATGGGATGGATTAGCATATGACGTAGATATGTTAGACAAAGGCTGGGTATTCCGCACAAAGGAAGAAGCCAAAGCTGCATTGCCTGCTGTGGCTGCTGAATTAGGAGTGGAGTATGAGCTATAGGAGGCTTTAAATGAATTATGACAATAAACATACCGAGGATAGCCTTGTGTCACGTTTGGGGCGTTTATACGGTATCGAACGTGGCTTAGATTGCGGCCCGAACATTCTAATGAACCAATACCGTGACAAAAATGGCTGGGTTACGAATTTTGGCGTAAAAAAGAACGGAGATTTATGCGGAGAATACGAGGCGGATTTCCTGTATATCACTAAAGGCAGATATCTATACGAAGTCGAGATAAAGCTGAGTATTGCTGATTTCAGAGCAGACCAACAGAAAACCTTATATCACAACTTTCCAGATGTAAGAGGTTTCTACTATTGTATGCCGATGGAGCTTTACGCTAAGCACAAAGAAGAAGTCTTGTGTGTATGCAAGGAAAAAGATGCTGGATTAATCGTCGAAAGCAATGAATTCAAGGTGATTAAAAAAGCACCACAACGTAAAAGCGTTGAGCCGTTGACTGATAGCAGGTATTTACATTATATCCGGTTGTTTGCCAAAAAGTGGGTAAGAAGGAGGGAATTAATAGATGGGTGTAACATTAAGTGATAAACGTAGAACTGTCGAATATGATTTTGGTTATGGTGCATTACTCTGCTATCGGTTGGCAGTTGCGGAAGCATACGGAGTTAAGAAAGCATTTTTAGCCGCTATTATGCCGCCTTTTTCAGATAAAGATGATGTATTTATAGAGGAAGTTGAAGAAAAAGTACCAGATGAAGTAGCTGACTTTCTCTTTGCTTGCGATTGTGGTGCTGAGTTTAATCAAAAACAATCTAGCGTAATTTATCATGCGTTGAAAGGTATTACATTGCCAGAGAATTATAATCCTGTAATTACTGCATATGGAAGGACATATGACCTGCATAAAGCATTTATAGAGGTTTTTGGCTTAGGTAGGTACAAACACAATGGTGTCCTGTGGGAATAGGAAGGATTTTTACGAAGACACTGTTTTGCGTAAAAGTCCCTTGAAAAAGTTGAGGAGGCGAGAAAGCGCATGAATAAAGCTTATGTTTTTGCCAACGCCGCAGACTACGACGTTGACGATATATCAGAAGAAGTGACGTTTGCCGAAACAGCAGGAAAGGCAAAACAAGATTTTAGCATGGAGACTGGCATTCACTACAAGGACATTAGAGTGCAGCGTTTGCCTTGGGCTGACAAATACGAGAGCGTTGACAAAATTCCTGTTAAGGAATGGTTAGACCACGGCTGGCGTTTCACTTGTAATATTTGCGGTGCAATAATAGAAGATGCGACAAATTTTTACATCAACAATGAAGGGTTCTACTGCAAGAAGTGTTTTGATAAATGGGAGGAAGAAAATGACAGTTGAAACAACGGTGACGGGAATATATTGTTATCCTGAATATAATTTCCCAATAACTTTATATGAGTGCGATGAGTGTGGTGCGGTTTTTCTTGACCGTGATGATGATTATAAATATTGTCCTTACTGTGGCAGAAAAATTACAAAGACAGTTAACTAGCCCTAGGGTGCGGCGGCTGGGTTGCCGAATGGCAGTAGGTTTCCAAGAATTCCCACGCCGCCGCTTTTTATAAAGGAGTGATAGCATATGAAGCAAACCTGCGATATATGTAAGCACGAAAGCGGAAGTTGTAATCGTTATCTAACAGAGGATAGCAGAACAATCACGATATGCCCTAACTGCTTAGTCAATGGTACAAGTTATCTAGCAATGGCTTCGAGGAAGGCTCACGAACAAGGAAGGTTAATACAGGAATCAAAGCCAACCGCATTATTTTGGGAAAGACTTGCCAGAAGAAGATTTTTATAAAGGAGTGATACAAAATGAGCAGGTTAGATGCTAAACCGGTAGATGAATTGCAGTTGAAGCGCATCCAAGCTTTAAACGCGGCTGCCAGATACCTTGAATATAGAATCAACGACTTGTGCCCTAAAGGAAGAGAAAGAAAAATCGCTTTGCAACGACTTGAAGAAGTTGTGATGTGGGCAAATAAAGCTATTAGTCAAGAGGTATGCAGCAATGATTGATAATGATGAATATTATCCTTGCGATGACTGCGAAGAAACAGACACGTGGGAGTGTTCTGTGTGTAGCTTATATGCAGATTATATAGGCGATGAAGATTTTGATGCTTTTGACATTTAGGAGGTGTTACAGTGATTAGCAAAGAGGGCATCAGACGTATGTTGGATATTGCAGACCTTAAAACATCGGCACGGCTGATGTTACTTGTTATCGAGATTGTAGAACTGCAGGCGGACTTAAAAGCGTTAGAGTCGCTTGTACAGATGCAATATGATAGTCACGCAGTAGATGCTGCTAAAAATCATGTACGGCAACAGCCTGAGTATATAGAGATTAACAACGAACTAAAGAAAGCCACAGAAGCTGTTGCAAAGGCTATGAGCGACCCAGAGGCACGTTTAAGAGCTATGTTTAATGCTAAATTACGTGGAGATATGTAAATTGGAGCAAAAACAATGAAGATATTAAAATTCTCACCAATTAAGCGTGAGCAGGGCAGAAATACTTGCCATTGCTATAAAGAAACAGACATCTATGGTGGCAGTAAAAAGCCTATCAGTTTTACAGTCGACCCGGACACAAAAATCTGTTATTGCAATCACTGCGGCAACATGGTTGAGCCTATTGTGGTGCTGGAGCTGATGTGTAACGACTGGCAATCTATAGCAAAGGACTATGACAGAGCTAGGAAACACATATTAAGATGCTATGAGATTGGCACTAAATTTAGACCTTATAAGCGTGTACTAAAGATGCTACAAGAACATATGGGGCGAAAGAATGATATGATGCCAATTTGCCCACATTGCCGTGAGAAAATAGATTTGGAAAAGTTAGCCAATGGCGTTTGGATAAGAAAGGCAGAAAAATGATGATTAATTACAAGAAAGCCGAACAGGCGAAAGAACTGCTACAAGAATGTGGAGCATCTTTTATAATTGCCTATAATGACAGCAATAACGATGATGTTGTTTGTGCATCAGGTAATTATATTATCCTTAAAAGCTTGATCATTGGTACGATGGCGCAGGCAGCATTAGGTGTGCGTGGCAAATATGGTGAAGAAATGGCTATGCAAGAATTAATGAGCATGATGACAGAAGCGGCGAAATTAGTTCATTACAATAAGGAGTAAAAAAATGAAAGATGAAAAATTAATAGTCCTGCTGTTCGCGTTTAGGTACGCCGTGCATAGAATTCCCACACAGGCATTGCGTGAAATTCAAAACGAGCTGTTCGATAATCTCCATAAAATGCCAGATTGGATGTTGACGCAGATGGAAAGAGACATTGAATGGAATTTTGAATTAATGCAAAGCAGACTAGAGGAAACCGGAAGAATCGCTTTAGACGATGATTGCCGCTTTCAAAAGCCGCTGCTTGATGCAGTAAAAGCACAAAGAGCAAAGTTAGCAGAGATTGCCAGAGGTACAACCAATGGAAATATGCTTAATTGATATTGTCAGTTACACACTGCTTGACGTAGCTGTTATGTGTGTAGCTTTATGGATGTTAAACAGGGAGTGGTAATTTGAAATATTTACATCTTGTTGCAAGTATTTGTATGGAAATTTTTGCTATTATGGGTACTATTGGAATCCTGGTTATAATCTGGAGAGATATTTTAGGAGGTTTTTAAGATGATTAAATTTTTACCGACGATTGACGCACCAGCGAACACGAAGCTTCCGCAACGTAGCACACAGTTTTCTGCTGGCTATGATTTTTATGCCCCGACCGATATTTTTATTCCAGCTGGCGGTGAAAGCGTGCTGGTCCCGTTGAATGTCAAAGCTATTATGCCCGGTGATATGGTGCTGATGCTGTTTATCCGCAGCAGTCTGGCGGTTAAATTCAATTTGTCGCTAGTTAACAGCGTAGGCATTATTGATAGCGATTATGCTAACAACCAGGACAATGACGGCAATATAGGTGTTAAATTCAGAAACAACGGCAGCGAAACCATCATCATCAGAGAAGGTGAACGCTGTGCACAGGGAATCTTCGTCCGTTACTGCGTAACCTCGGACGATGAAGCAAGTGCTGTTCGTGGTGGCGGTTATGGCTCAACAGGACGCTAAGCTTTTTATACCGGATGAAAAAGTTTGCAGGACCATATCCCGGCATTACCACTAAAACACCGAATGATATAAGCAACCAACAAGAATTATTTTAGAGGTGCTACATGAAAACACCATGCAGAGGATGCACAGAAAGAAAAATAGGCTGCCACGCTACTTGTAATGCTTTTAGCGAATGGAAAATCCAGCAGTGTAAAATACTGAAAGCCATGTATCTTGAAACGCTTTCACCTACAGCTGGAGCAGTTGCCAGACACAAAAAATGGATAAAGGAGCATAAGTAATGAAAGTAACCAAAACGCCGCTTGAAAGCGTAGAAGCGCACAGTAAGAATCAATATGTTGCATATAACAGCTCATTCACAATGCTGTTGCCTGAAAGTAACGTAAATCATCCCAAACACTACACCAAAGGCGATATTGAATGTATAGATGCTCTAAAGGCTGCTACAGTTGGCAAAACAGGCATTGAAGCTGTCTGCGTTGCCAACATTATCAAATATTTGTGGCGTTACGAAGAGAAGAACGGCGCAGAAGACTGCCTAAAAGCAAGATGGTATCTTGACCGCCTTATCGAAGAACTTAAATAACAGAAGGGAGTAAGCGCATGGAAAATATGACTGTAAATGAAAATCAAAGCACGATAACCGTTCCGCTGGCGTATTTCGAAGACCTTATCGAACGTGTGGCAGAGCAGACCGCCAAAAAGACATCTAAAAAGCTGTGTGATGATTTGTACAGCAAAGAAGCACAGCGAAGGGATTTCGACAAGCGACTGTATAACGTGCGCTTGCTGCTAAAGAATTACAGAAGCCTTCAGGAGCACGCAGCGTTAAAGACTAGCGAGATTGTTAATATCGACGATGAGCAGATTTCAGCTATCGAGATTCTTGATTCGTTCCAAAACCTGAAAAGCATGGGAGCTAATGAGCTGAAGCTTGAAAGCATTATAAGCTCAACCATGCGAACGAAAGTGCTAATAAACTACATGGACGACATGATAGCACTTTACAAGCAGACCAGGTATAACAGCGGCAAGCAGGAAGATTTGCGCCGGGCAGATGTGCTTGACGTGCTGTTCCTTAAACCTTGTCCGCCGGAAGCGTATGTCACTGATATAGTAGCAAGTCTTGCGCAAAAATGGTCAGTGAGCGAAAGGCAGATATGGCGTGATACAAACGATGCTGTCGAGCAGCTAACCGCTTTACTGTTTGGCGTGGATGGCGTAAACCTGCTGGAAGATAAAAAGCGCAGAAGAGCAGCTCGGCTTGCTGAAGAAAAGAATATCGAAAAATAATAAGAAAAACTCACCTTTTATAAAGAAAATTCTTTACAAAAGGTGAGCTTTATAGTATAATATAAGTGTAGGGAAGATAAGAAAACCTACAAAATAAAGAGTGAGGGAAGTCGGTTGAAATGTTAGAAGAAAAGGTAAATGAATTAATTAGTGAGTTTTGGACAAGAAAAAATGAAATGGAAGAATCCGTTGAAAGCGTAGGCTTGTATGTAGCAGAAAGCAATGGCGAATATGTTACTGTTGCTGCTGAAGGCATCGACGAACAAGCAGTCCTGTACTTAGGTTATGCAAATGAAACAATGTGGATTAAACGCATCGTAATTCTTGATGAAAATGGTTTTGAAAAGGAGGATTAAAAAATGACTTATCAAGAAAAGCAAGAAATGAAAAAGCTTGCCTGCAAATGCCTGGAAAAATACTTCGGCTTTGCTCCGGCGATGAAGCAGATTGTTCTGCTTGAAAGCGCAAGCAATGGATATACAGTTGATTATCTTCTGTTCAGCATCGGCTATAACGGAAGAGAATTTCAGCTCAGACGAACTTTTGCCTGGGGCAAAGACACCGTGGAATATAAATATTGCCGCTACGATGTTACCATGATTGAACAATAGAAAGGAGTAGAACAACATGAAATTAAACTACAAACAGTTAACCTACATCATTGAAACACTTAGAGAGGCTAAATGCAAAGCTTATGATACTTGGATGGACAAAAAATTCGAGTTTGAAAAAGCGCAAGATGATGCTAATGAATGGGTTGAAAATCACCCAACAGCAAAGATTGGTGATGATATGACTATATCTGATATTATCGGAGATACTGAGGATGAATACGAAAAAGCTCGTGACGGTTACTACATGGCTGAAGAGATTTATCGTAACTTTACCGAAGGTGAAATTGAAATTTAAGGAGGAAGAACCAATGAAAGAACCTAAAGACATGACTAACGAAGAATTAAAGCAGGAAAACGCTAGGCTGATTAAGATTTACAACAGCTCGTGCGACCCATGGCATCATCAATGCTTGAATGAGCACTTTGAAGAGCTGGAAGAAATTGCAGCGGAAAGAGGTATAGAGCTTTAAAAGCTGATGACAGGAGCTTAAGCTCCTGTAAAGCTACCGGGCAGAAGGTTCAAAGTCCTTGCCAATAGCTTTAGAAAGGAAGTCGATTTTATGAACTATGCAATTTTACTGAAAACTGTTGTTGATGCCAATGGCAAAACAAACTCTGTGGAGAAAGTGCCAATGATGGAGGTATTCCCAACTATTTCCCTTGAATCTATGTACAAGCTTTGCGAATGCGATCTTGTTGATATTAAGGATATGCCGCTTCAATTAGTAGAATTTGACGGCGAGCTTGGAATCATCCCGGCAGTCACCCTGGTGTTCGATGAAGAATTTCTTCTGAAGAACGAAAAGCCTGTAGCCAATGAGCTGGCAAGTGTTATTTATGGTTACGGCAGATTACATGACCAATGCTTGTGTGGTAACGTGCTGCTGTGCTACACAAACGAGGAAGGCGACTGCATGCCGTTCAGCGAGGGTGAAGCAAACGCCGTTGTGAAGTGTTTGACAAGAATCAACAATCATATTGGAGATATGGAATTTAAAATCCAAAAACCAATGATGAAATTTATGACGTTTTAGGAGGGATGCTAGGATGTTGAAATACAAAGATTACTCAACCTTAATCAACGAACAGCAAAAGGAATACGAAAGCTTTACCAAAGATAAAATATTCTTTGCTTTTACTGAAGAACAGTTTAACGAAGGCATGAAAAGATTTGGTTTGGCTCCCGATGATACCGACAAGGTTTATCAAATCGGCTTCGGAGGATATATCCTTCGTGCCCATGCTAAGGCCCATAATGATTTGGTAAAACGCCTGAACATCGAAAAGAAGGAGCACATGAAAGATTTCGACTTCTTGAAATCAGCTTTTCATTACGAACTTGCTAACCATGAGTTTTGTGTAACTTATGAGCTTGACGATACGCTGGATGCTTTGCTTTTAACTTATGAACAAGTTAACTCTGATCCGGTTATGAAAAAAGCTTTACTTGAAGCAAAGAAAGAATATCTTAAGAATTGTGAAGATTGGATGTGATTAATGTGAGAACAAGACAACTTATAAAGTATGTACTGATGCTGGAAACGTTTCCTCTTGCCGGAGATGAGTTCCATGAACTCATGGCAAATACAAAACGCCGCCAAAAGAGAATCGATGCACTGCGTGAAAAGCTTCTGATGCCAGCAAGCTGCTATCCCTACAAATCATTATAAATAGAAGAACCAGCGTACACCGAAAGGTGTGCGCTGGAAAAAAGATTGGAGTGAAAGTTATGTGTAAAGTAGCAGACAAAAGTTATAGAGAGTTATGCGAAGCGTTGCTGGGGCAAGAAGCTTATAAGGTTTCCGAATTAACGGCACAGAAATTGTATCGCCTGGAAGATACAGACGAGCTGAAAGCATATGGTTTAGACAAACAGAAAGCAGAAGCTTTCTTGTGTGGTGTAGAGTTAGGCAAAAGAGCTTTCACCGAAACCAAAGCTGAGGAAAAAAGACACTGCTGTGATCCGCAAGACTTGGCTGAATTTATGATGCCGAAGTTGCGGTATCTGAATCATGAAGAGTTCTGGGTAATTGCAGCAGACAGCAAGAGCAGAATTATTGAAGCAAGAGCTATACTGAAAGGAACGCTGACAAACTGTTGTGTTCATCCTAGAGAGATTTTCAAGTATGCCATTATGAAAAACGCTGCTGCAATTTTTGTAGCACATAATCATCCTTCAGGCCTTGCAACACCTAGTGCTGACGATAAAAAGTTAACCAGGGATATTGTAAAAGCCGGGGCAATAATGGGAATACCTTGCTATGATCATATCATTATAGGTGACGGCAGTTACTACAGTTTCCAGGAAGATGAACAAATGTAAGGAGGAAAGAAAAATGAACGCTTATGAAATTATGTACGTTATGCGCCCGGAGCAGGAAATAGTCGAGGATGTTATCTTGAAGTTCAATGACTTAATAGCTTCTAATGGTGGTGTAGTTGAAAAGACAGAACGCTGGGGAGAAAGAAGGATGCCTTACGTGATTCAGGACTACGAGAACGGTATTTATGTCCTGGTTACGTTTCATGCAAGCAAGAAGTGTGTACTCGAGCTTCACAAAGCAATGGATATTACCGAAGAAGTGCTTCGGCACATGATTATTAGAAAGGGGGTGTGCTAATATGACACCTTTTGATAAATTTAAGGAAACTGCTGCGTTAGTTAATCTTTGGATAACAGAAGAAAAACCTAAAATTGAAAGATTCGGCTGCCGAAACTGCCAGTACGCTCATTCAATGCATGAAAGCTTTGACAGATTCTTTACAAACCAATACGGAGCTTGCAGCTGTTTGCCAAACTGGTGCACTCCGATAGCTCGCATTGATGAATGTCCTAAAAAGAATAATCCTAGAGCTGGCAAGCTTAGTTCGATTTGCAAAGTTAACACGGAGGTATAAAATGGCTAATATCTGTTTCAATGACATTACAATGGTTGGAGATAAGGCAATACTGCAAAGGCTGCAAGATGATATTGAACGTCACCTAAATGAAAATGATGGCAGCATTTATAGATACGGTAATGAGCTTTACCCTGGCAGTAACTATGAAGGGTGGTTCGACGATGTTGGAGAAGTAACCAAAGCCAACGAAGAAGAATATTTCTTGCGGTTTACCGTAGACACAAAATGGACCCCGGCAATGGACTTTTTCGTAAGACTGGCAAAAGATAAAGGCTTAAAGCTTTACTATTCTGCCGAAGAACCTGGCTGCGAGCTTTATCAAACGAATGATGTTAACGGTGAGTTCTACGACGAAAGATATGTCTTGTATTGCAGAGAGTGCGAGATAACCTATTATAGCTCAAAGGAAGATTTAGTTGACGGACTAGAGTTTCTGTTCAAAAGGCGAGGTTATAAGGTGTTTAATAAAGAAAGCGCAATGGAATGCAGCATTAAGGAGCTTGAAAAAATCGGCAGAATATTCCTGGTAGACGGAACCAACACATGGTTTGATATAGGAGAATTTGAAATAGTTCCTGCCGGGGAAGAAAGGTAGTGGTTAACGTGAAAACATTGTATTTTGAAGGTGCTGGCTGGGAAAAGGCAGAGCGCAGCATCAACACCATAGGCAACTGCCGTGTTAGAACAGCATTTCACCTTGATAACGGCAAGGGAGTTTATCTTGAAATTGTTTGCGGTGAAATGCTTGGCGAAAGAAAGAAGCTTTATGGCGGCTTGCAGTATGTAGGCTTCGTAGACTTCTTATTCTACATCACGGATGAAGAACCGAACGATGACTGCAATAAGTATAAATTGCCCGGTATGCGTAACACTCATTTTGCTTATGACTTCGATTCGATTCTTGCTTTTGTGAATAGCTTGGGAGCATCGTTTGATAAAATATGTGTGCTGCCAAACCTTGCCGGATATAGAGTACATTCAGATGACCTGGCAAAGCGATACAACTATGCTGATGAGTTTACGCCAGACTGGGAGGTTATAAAGAGAGCGAAAAAAATTCACGAATACTTTTACCAGCTGGAGAAATCGGAAGGCAAGAAGTTCCCTAACTTCTCTCTGTACAATGACGAAGGCGACAAGACAAAGCTTTACTTGATCAGGTATTATAACGGCTATAATAAGAAATGGCTCATTGATGCGTCAAGCGATTCGTGGTTAAAAACGATGATTGAAGTATCTTAACAAAAAGCCTGCGGGAAATCTCGCAGGCAATATTTTTATAAAAGATTATATTGATTACATAAAGAGAACGCTGTATAATGATAAGAGATATAATAATTAAGGTGGTGCTACTATGTCAATAGAAAACAAAATCAAGGTATTAATCGCTTCAACAGGAAAAAACCAGGCTACATTAGCTAGGGAAATGGGCATTACGCCAATGTCCCTGAACTACAAGGTTAAAAAATGCAAATCACTTAAGCTTCTGCTGGAGCTTGCAACTGCCTGTGACTTTGAGGTAGTTCTGCGCAAGCGTGACGGCAGTATTGAGTATGAGGTAACTAGAGAAGATTTAGAAGAAAACTAACATTTCATAAAGAAAACTCTTTACAAAAGCAGAGAAATACAGTATAATATAATTGTAGGGAAGAGCGTTGGTAGACTTGTGGAAACAAGATGACCAAGCGTGGAATTTGTACTGCTACGGAAAGAGGGCGAGCAAATGAAGTACGAAGTAACTTTTTCATGCGGTCACACCGGAACGGTACAGCTGTACGGCAAAGGTTATGAGCGTGAACGTAAGATTCGTTATTTTGAAGAATATGGCGTATGCTCCGAGTGTTACAAAGAGCGCCGTGCTATAGAAGCAGAAATTGGCTGCAAACATGTAACAATGTTCTACAGGACATATAAAACTGATTATAGTTTCTGCGACGTTTTAAACGATTCTTACGATAAGCAGAAAAAAACTATTACGGTGTTAGTTCCGGAAGCGTTGGCAGATTTTATAGATGCTAAAAATAAGTGCGGTGCTACACTGTTTAATGCAGCTATTAAGATTGCTACCAATAACAAGAACAAGGAAGGCAAGCACTACGCAGAGTGCTATGAGATAGTCAAAGCCTATATCAAGGCACACGCAGACTTTGCCAAAGAATTACAGGCGTATATGCAACAACAATATAGATAAGCAAACCGAAAGGGCGTGATCATTTGAAGCCGGAAGATATTATCAAGTCTTACAATGCCGAAGGCAGCATTAAAAAAGTAGCTGCACTGTTTCGCGTTTCAGAGCAGAAAGTTAGAAAGGTTCTCATTGATGCCGGAGCATATGAAAGTGATATGTCCATACAGGTCAATGATTTGTATGAGCAAGGGTACAGCGTGGAGAACATAGCCGAAAAATTGCGTGTAAGCAAGAGCACTGTTTCAGCATATCTGCCATACACCAAAGGCGTGTATCTTGGCGAAAATCCTTCCAGCAATGCTCTTAAGATAAGAAAGTGCAGAGCTAAAAATGGATAAGTCTTTACATGAGCTGTTAAATAAATATATAGATGCTTATAGCAAAGGCGAGGATAGCTTAAGAGCGTTTTGGGAGCACGTTATAAGCATTGGAGCTTATGAGCAGATGCGACAGCTTGCTGTATACCAGGATGTTATTTTTAGCTACAAGAAAGACCAAACAAAGCCTGCCTGTAATGGCTACTGTGAAAAAGCCTACACAGCCGAAGATGCAGAGTTTGCCAGGATACAAATAGAGCACCTTTTAAAATCATGTCAGTAAGGTGTCATTTACAAGGCAATTAAAGGAATGATATAATTAAGATGCAACAGTTGGATGATAAATCCTTCTCCTAAAAATATGTTGTGTACTCAAAAAGCCGCCTACAAATGTAGACGGCTTTTTAAGTGTGTAAAATATAACTGATGTTTTATAAAGAAAACTCTTTACAAAAATAGCATAATATAGTATAATATAAGTGTAGGGAAGATAAAGTACCTGCTAAATAAAGAGTAAAGGAAGTCGGTTAAAATGAAAAATATTTTTGAAGAAGCTTATCAAAAGGAATTCCAAGCAATAGCTGCGTTTGATGCAGCAAAAAATGACGAAGAAAAAGAAAAAGCCAGAGAGCTTCATAATGAAACCTTTGGACAGATAGGTAGCCTTGGAGAATTTGCTGTTCATATTTGGCGCGAATATGAAAACTCTAGAGAACATGGCAACCTCAACCTTGACCTTTCCGAAATTGTTTGGGACTATCAAGTACCTGAAATAGTAGCTTGCATGAAAGCAAACGGAATTGAAAGATTTACCTTTTCAGGTACCTACACAGAAGCAATTAGAACTGCTTGGTTATTCCAGCAAGAAGGTTGCGTTCTTGAAGGACTTGTTGAAATCAACAGCAGATATACCGATGCTTATGGAGATAGCTTAAAAGTTCCTGCGTTACAGTTTAGAGTAAAATAAAAGCAAGGCGGTACAAAAAAGTACCGCCTTTTTATAATTATTTTTGAAAAAACACTTTACAAATAAACAAAAATGTAGTATAATATAAGTGTGGTAAGGAAGTGCCACAAATAAGCGGCAAGTGCAGAAAGGAGATAACGATGTCGAATATGAATAACACGGAAGCGTTAATCGCTATGACAGAAGACAATCTGATCCGTAAAATCCTCGAAATCATTAAGGAAAGCAAAGACCTTGATGATGCAGAGAAAAAAGTAAGAGCCTTGCTCAATAAATAAGCAAGACTCACAGCAAAAGTGAATGGAGCGGTACTTGCCACCGTTCCTTTCATTTAAAATTATAACAAAAAAGGCAAGAGAAAGCAAGTTGCAGATGAAAGATAAACAATGGGGCGGCAAACGTGAGGGAGCAGGCAGACCAAAAGGAAAAACTGTTGCTGGCGAACGCAAGGGACGCAATATTAGAGCGTTCGATGATGAATGGGAGCTTATAAAGCAGTTCGCAAAAATCGTCAAAACTGACCGCCAGCGTGCGGAAGAGCTGCTAAAATTATTATAGTTTTATTGGACAGTGTAAAAAAAGCACTGTCCTTTTTTATTGTAAAAAGATGGAGGTACATCATGGATTTAAGAAACAAAATTACATTAATGGCGTTATCAGACATTACGCCGTATGAAAACAACCCAAGAAACAACGAAGAAGCTGTTGAAAAGGTTGCTAACTCTATCAAAGAGTTTGGCTTCAATCAACCTATCGTAGTCGACAAAGATAATGTTATCATTGTAGGTCATACACGCTATCTTGCAGCACAGGAGTTAGGTTTAGCTGAAGCTCCGGTAATTGTTGCCGGGAACTTATCAGATGAGCAAGCAAGAGCTTATCGCCTGGCAGATAATAAAACCGGGGAACTTGCTGGCTGGGATTTTGAAAAGTTGGCGTTAGAGCTGGAACAAATCGAAAGTTTAGATATGGGTGAGTTTGGTTTTGAATCACATGATTTAGGCGGCGAAATAGGGGATTTTTTCGAAAATGCTCCTACATCTAATAGTAACGAGCATAAGTCTAAAACTGTTACTTGCCCACATTGCGGCGAAGAATTTGAAATATGAAACTGTATTTAGCTGGCGGTATGAGCTACCGTGAGTTACTATTTGGGGGGGCAATAATGGATTTGTATCTTGCAATAGGCGGTGGACAATGGAATAAATATGTTGCTCCTACGTTAAAAAATTGGAATGGTGAACATAATGAAAATATTCTTAGCGGCAGCCGGGGGAGGATGGAACTGGTTCCAAAGAGCATTTTGGCCAGATCAAGAGAACATAAAAGCAAAGGAGAGCATCCCTAAAATGAAAATTCATCTTGCAGGGGGAGAAAGCAGAGCCGAAATTTTGGCTGAAGAATCAAAAGTTCTTCGACCGTATATTTTGGAATCCTTCCTTATGACCACACCAAAATCTGAATAATATTTGCCATTGTATAGTGATTATATGCTTGATTCTGGGGCATTCACTATGCTGATGGGCAATGCGAAAAAAATTGATTTAAAAACTTATGTAGATGCTTATATTGCATACATCAAAAAACATAATGTGCAGAAATTTTTTGAGCTTGACATTGATCCTATTGCAGGCTACGAAGAAGTTTTGAAAATCAGAAAATACATTGCTGAAAAAGTTGGAAGGTCACCGATTCCTGTATGGCATAAAAGCCGTGGCATGAAAGATTTTATTGAAATGTGCAAGCGGTATAAATATGTTGCAATAGGCGGTTATGTTAGCGGTGAATTTACAAAAGGCGAAGTTGAAAAATTCCCTTTGCTTATCAAAGAAGCACACTCGCATGGAGCTAAAATTCACGGCTTGGGTTTCACTCAATTAAAATATTTGCCGCGCTTTCATTTTGACAGTGTAGATTCTACTGCGTGGGTATCTGGCAATAGATTCGGCGCAGTATATAAGTTTGATGGAAAAACGATGGTTAAATATAATAAGCCTGCTGGTATGCGAGTAAAAAATAAAGAAGTAGCTATTAATAATTTTGTAGAATGGGTAAAATTTCAAGAGTATGCAAAGACTCATTTTTGAAAAGAGGTAATAATAAATGAAAAAAGCAGTTGTTTTATTAAGCGGCGGTGTAGATAGCACTACTTGTTTAGCTGTTGCAGTCAAAAAATATGGTGCAGAAAATGTTTTGGCTTTATCTGCCTTTTATGGACAAAGGCACAAAAGAGAAATTGAAAGCGCAAAAAAAGTCGCTGCTTTTTATGGCGTAGACCATAAAGAAACTGATTTGTCGCTGGCGTTCTCTATGAGCGATTGCCCATTGCTGGCTAAAAGCACGCATGATGTTAAACATGAATCCTATGCTGAGCAGCTTAAAGAGCTTGGTGGCGAAGGCACTGTTGATACCTATGTGCCGTTCAGAAACGGTCTGTTACTTTCTTATGTGGCCGCTGTTGCTGTAAGCATAGAAGCAGAAGCTATTTATTATGGTGCTCATGCTGACGATGCAGCAGGGCGAGCGTATCCTGATTGTACGCCTGAATTCGTTGATTATATGAATAAAGCGATTTTTGAGGGTAGCGGACGAACCACACATCTTGAAGCACCGCTTATCAATCTAAATAAAGCAGGCGTTGTTAAGCTTGGATTAGAGCTTAACGCACCATATCAGTTTACATGGAGCTGCTACGAGGGCGGAGAAAAGCCTTGCGGAACTTGCGGAACGTGTATTGACCGTGCGATGGCATTTGAAGCTAACGGCGTGAAAGACCCTGCGTTGGAGGATTAATATGTATACAGTAACAAAACGATTAGAAATTTCGGCAGCACACCAACTTTCTTTAAATTATGAAAGCAAGTGTAAAAATTTACATGGCCATAATTGGATTATCTGCGTAACCTGCCAAAGCGAAACCTTAGACGCTAACGGCATGGTAGTAGATTTTAAGCATATTAAAAACCTTGTTTCTGATATGCTTGACCATCAATATTTAAACGACGTTTTACAATACAATCCGACAGCAGAAAACATTGCTCGTTGGATTTGCGAAAAAGTACCGCACTGCGTTAAGGTGTCAGTGCAGGAAAGCGAAGGGAATGTTGCCGTGTATGAAATATAATGTAGTGGAAATTTTTAAAAGTATCGAAGGAGAAGGAAAGCGAACCGGCTATCCTTCTGTATTTGTTCGTTTGGCTGGCTGCAACCTGCGTTGTAGTTATTGCGATACAATCTATGCTCAACAATTCGCAGATGCTGCCAGCAGTTATAACGAGCAGGAGCTTATGGATGAGATAAGCGAGTATAACTGCAAGCGTGTAACTATTACCGGCGGTGAACCACTCCTGCACGACTTGCAACCACTTCTTGAACTGCTGCACAAAGCCAAATATGAGGTGAATATTGAAACAAATGGTGCTGTACCGCTTTACAAAAAAAGGTTAAGCGGTATTTTTTATACCATTGATTACAAGTGCGGCACGTCTGGCGAATCTAATAAAATGCTAATGGATAATTACAAGCACCTTAACGCAAAGGACGTTATAAAATTTGTAGTTGGCAGCAAAGAAGATTTTAACGACGTAGACCGGGTGCTTGACCATTGCAAAAAAATCAAATGCCAGGCAAAAATTTACATCTCGCCAGTGTGGGGCGCAATCGAACCTGCGGAGCTTGTAGAGTACGCAAAAAATTCGCCGTATAACATCTGCGTACAAGTGCAGCTTCATAAAATTATTTGGGATAAAGATAAAAGGGGCGTGTAACATGGACGCTAAAAAGCTAGAACAAGCCGCAAGGCTTATTATTGAGGGCATCGGCGAAAACCCGAACCGAGAGGGACTTCTTGAAACTCCTAAACGGTTCGCAAAAATGCTAATGGAGCAATTAGAGTACGCAAGTGTCAGCAACGATGAAATCGCAAAGAAATTCAACAAGTGCTTTTCCTGTGATAACAATGATATGGTGGTGTTAAAAGGCATTAACTGCTTTTCTTATTGTGAGCATCATATCGCACTCATGTATAACATGACTGTTGATGTAGGCTATATCCCTAACGGTAAAGTTATCGGCATTAGCAAGATTGCACGTATTGCTGACGCAGTAACAAAACGTCTGCAAATTCAAGAGCGTATCGGCAAGGAAATTCGCGACATTCTTACAAAAATTTTAGGGACAGAGGACGTTATTGTAGTTATTCAGGGTGAACACTCTTGTATGACTGCTAGAGGAATTAAAAAGCCAGGAGTAAAAACAAAGACTGCTTCATGCGGCGGACAATTCTTGGTAAACGCCGAACTGCGAAAAGAATTTTACCTTGTAGACAGCAAATAAAATCTAAAGAAAGGACAGGTGTTTTAATGTGCCAGCACGAGGAAATGTTAGCAATTTAAGGCCTGTCCGAAGCAAGGATGAAGCAAGAAAAAGAGGAACTATTGGTGGCAAAAAATCCGGTGAAATAAGACGGGCGAAAAAAAACTTACAGCAGATAGCAAAGACGATACTTGAATCACAAGTCCACGACGATAAAGCAAAAAGTTTTTTACACGCTTTCGGCTTAGACGAGCAAGATCAAAACTATCAAGCCTTAATGATAGCAAAGTTGCTTAACAAAGCTTTAAAAGAAAGTGATGTTAATGCAATTCGCACTCTTGCTACATTGGCAGGAGCTGACGGAGGTATATTGTCGCTAGCGGAAGATGCAAGCGTTGAAACAATAGACGCTTACCAATCTATCTACATTCCAAATAACGGCAGAGATACATTTGAGCCGCTGTATCTCACTCCGCAACCAGGACCGCAAACAGCTTTTATGTGTTCTTCTGCTGATATAGTAATTTATGGTGGAGCAGCTGGCGGCGGAAAAACCTTTGCACTTCTCCTGGAAGGATTAAGGCATAAAGATATAGCAGGATTTAGCGGCGTTGTGTTTCGAAAAAATTATACTCAAATCACAGCTTCAGGCGGTTTGTGGGATGCTGCTAACAAAATATATGGACAAGTGCAAGGTGCAAAACCCAAGAAAACTCCAAAACTACATTGGTTTTTTAGTCCCAGCGGAGCAAGAATTCATTTTGCGCATTTGGAGCGTGACGAAGATTTACAAGGCTGGCAAGGCTCAGAAATCTGCTATCTGGCTTTTGACGAGCTGACGCATTTTAGCCGACACCAATTTTTGTATATGCTTTCTCGTAACCGTTCAACGTGCGGTATTCGTCCTTATGTAAGAGCGACGTGCAACCCGGACAGCGATAGTTGGGTAGCTGATTTTATTTCTTGGTGGATAAATCAAGATACAGGCTATCCAATCTACGAGCGCAGCGGTGTTGTGCGTTATATGTGCGTCCTGAATGATATGATTTATTGGGGAAGTAATCCGCATGAACTCGCAAAGGAACACGGCGTAAATGTCGAAGAATGCAAGTCGGTTACGTTTATAGCATCTAAACTGACAGACAACAAGGTTTTAATGGCTAAAGACCCGTCGTACATGGCTAACCTTAAAGCGTTGGCAGAAATTGACAAAGAACGTCTTTTATATGGCAACTGGAAAATCCGTCCTGCTGCTGGTATGTACTTTAAAACAGAAAACTTCACCTTTGTTGATGCTGTACCGAAAAATATCGTTGCTTATGCACGTTCCTGGGACTTGGCAGCAACAGAGCCTACGCCGCTTAACCCAGACCCTGATGCAACAGCAGGCGTGTTAATGGGACTGCTTGACGATGGCAGAGTAATCGTCCTTGATGTAAAACGCAAGCAGATAAAGGCAAATGACGCTAGGAATCTTCTGCGTAACATGGCAACAATAGACCAGGGCAAATATAAATTTGTACAAATAACCATACCGCAAGACCCAGGACAGGCAGGCAAGGCGCAAGCTCAAAGCCTTGTATCAATGCTTGCCGGATATTCTGTTGAGATTGTATCGCCGACAGGCAGCAAAGAGGTTCGTGCTACTCCATTTGCTTCACAGGTGCAAGCAGGAAACGTCCTTATCCTTAAAGGTGAATGGAATGATATGTATCTGTCAGAACTTGAATCGTTCCCGGAAAGCAAGCATGATGATATGGTGGATGCGTCAAGTGATGCGTTTAACAAGCTCATGAACTCCCGCAGCTGGGGCGGCTTAACGAGCTAGGAGGAATAAATAATGGTAAGAAAAAAAGATAATTCAATTCGTGCAGATAGCGGATTTAAAGATGCTTTTATTGCACGTAAAGCTCGCAATTATGAAGGTTTGCTGAACGAGCGAAAGCTTACAGACCAGACTTTAGCTGCAATGTACAGAAATGCTCTTGTGCGTAGAATTGTAACGCTGGTTGCCGATGATGCTATGAAAAATTTTATAGTAATCGAAGGCGATACTGACGATTGTATCTTGCAGGAGCTTGAAACACTGTTTGTACAGGAAAAGCTTACAGAAGCTTTATATTGGGACAGACTGTTCGGTATGTCTTGTGCTCTTATCCTTGCTGACGATGGCCAGGAGTTAAGCGAACCTATTAATATCAACCGTTTACGCAGGATTAACGGATTAGAAATTTTTGACAAGCGAGATATTTACCCGGACACAACCTCAATTTATCTTGATACAGATATTCGAGATGCAAATTTTGGCAAACCGGAGTTTTACATGATTTCGCCACCGAACGGAAATCAGTTTAAAGTGCACAGAAGCAGACTGCTTATTTTTGACGGCGAAATGCTGCCGAAGATAGAGCGCATTGCTAATAATGGTGCTGGCTTATCTTGCATGGATGGTATTCCAGCTGCGCTGAACCGTGTAAAAACTGCAATGAACAAAACAATCGACATAATGGACAAGGTTAGCACGTCGCTGTTAAAGCTTGAAGGTTTAAGCAATTTGCTGACAAGAGAGGACGGCACGCAAGCTGTTATTCGGCGTTTAGAGCTGATAGACTACTCACGCAGAATTAATGGCAGTGTAGCCGTTGACAAGGAAGATGAATACGGCATTTTCAATATTCCGCTTACAGGTTTAACGGATATTATTCAAGAGTTTGAACAGGCTTTATGCGCTGTTACCGGGTATCCTTTTACTGTTTTGTTTGGGCGTTCTCCGGCTGGCATGAACAGCACAGGCAAGAGCGACTTGCAGATTTACTACGATAATGTCAGACGTATTCAACGCAGGAAAATCCGTCCTGCGTTAGAGTATCTTGTAAGACTTATCCAGCTTTCAAAAGAAGGGCCGACCAATGGCAAGGAACTTGAAAAGTGGAGCATTAAGTTTAAGGCAATCGAACCGCTAAATGATCTGGAGCAAGCCAACGTTGACAAGACACAGGCGGAAGTAAGAGCTGCCGTTGTTAAGCTTGTTTTTGACCTGGTTGATAATCAACTGTTAGATGCAACGCAAGCTCGCCAATACCTTAAAGAGCGTGGCGATATTCCAGTTACAGAAAGTGAGCTGGATTTAGATGATGAAGAAACAGAAGAAATCGATACGCTACCTTAAAGCAAAGAAGCGTCCAAAATATCCAAAGAATTTTGAGCGTGATTATTATCGCGTCCTCAGAGCCGTTGTAAGACGTTTAAAAAGTGCCACGAATAACAATATACCTACGCTGGCATATTCGTTGCGCCGTGACGATGACAGCACTGTTACGGATGCTTTCGTTCAGGCGATACTTGTCGAGCTTTTAAAGAGCATGACTATCGAGGATGCCATAAGCGAATTAGAGCTTATTCTTGCTGGCGTGTCCAGCGTTGTCGATGCTAATGTTATCAGTGCTTTTGCAGAAGCAGTCAGCGTTGATGTATTTTTAAATGATTCGGCTTTACTTGATACAGTAAAAGCAGAATGGAAAGCACAGCAGGGCAGGCTTGTGGACAGCATAGTCAATACCTACATTGAAAGACTGCAAATTATTGTAAGCAATGCTGTTCAGCGTGGTACTGCTATGAGTGAAGTTAAAGAAGAAATCAAGGTACTACTTAACACTACCGACAAGCGGGCGAAATTTATCGCAAGGAACGAGGTAGGCAATCTGAATGGCATTATAACAATGCGTAGGCAGGTTGATTGCGGCATAAGCGTGTATCAATGGTCATCGTCACATGATGAACGTGTTAGACCTTCTCATGCTGAGATGGACGGGAAATACTTCTATTGGAACAGCGACAAGGTTGGTGAAATTAACGGCATAAAGGTTTATCCTTCTCCAAAATATCATCCGTGTATGGATTATAACTGCCGTTGCGTAGCATTACCTGTTATTGACCTGGAGCAATGGAACATGACAACAGCAGTTCCAATGGGTAGGGTGGATGTAAAGAAAAGCAAAGAATTAAGTTAGAAGGCATATGCGACAAATTGCATATGCTTTTTATATACCCCAAAATAAGGAGGTGAATTTTTTGGGAAGTGTACAACGATATGAACGCATTGATTCATGGATGTTTGTTAGCGGTGCAGTTACTGACGCTGACGGCTTCTTGCGTGATTCTCCAATCGTGGCACGTACTGGCATCTATATCTACCAACAGCCAGACGGGACTATTAGACGAGAGTACAGACCGCCGGAGGAAGTATTCGACACTGACAGCGAAGCAAGCTTTATCGGCAAGCCTATTGTGGTAGGACATCCTGCCAGCGGCATTGTAAACAGTGATACCGCACAAGATTTAGCCATTGGCACGATTTTGTCCAGCGGTTATCCGAAGGACGAAACAAACATTGCCTGTGACATTGTTATCCATAATCCCTCTGCTATCGGCGAAAAGCGTGGCTTGTCTTTAGGCTACAGAGTAGATGTTGAAGAAACGCCAGGCACTACACCGGACGGACAGCAATATGATGCTATCCAACGCAACATTCGTATCAATCATTTAGCCGTTGTTGATAGGGCACGTGCCGGAGCAAAAGCACGGCTTAATCTTGACGGTGACGAAATTATCGAAGGAGTAGAAACGAAAATGAAAATTAAAATTGATTCTGTTGATTTTGAAGTTGACGAAAAAATTGCCAACTACGTCAACTCTTTGCAAAGCAAAGAAGAAAACGCTCGTGTAAAGCTTGATACTGCTAACACTGAGCTTAAAACTGTAAAAGAACAAAATACCACTCTTAAAGCTGATGCTGACGCTTTAAAAGCTAAAGCTGATGCAATGACCGCAGAGCGTGATGCTTTGAAAGCTAAAGTTGATGCTGCTGACGCTGAAAAAGAGAAAGCTGTAAAAGAGGCTGTTGAAGCTGTAAAGGCTGATATGCAGGAACGTGCGGAGCTGGAAGAAACCGCTAAAATTGCTAAGGTTGAAAAAACCGATGGCTTGACCAACGCTGAGTTAAAAGAAGGCATTGTCAAAGCTGCATTCGGTGAAAGCTTTAAGCTTGACGGTGTATCTGATGCTTATATTAACGGCGCATATTCTGCTGCTAAAGAGATGCTTCGCAATGATAACGCAAAAAATCAAGCCGTAAAAGCTAAAGGCGGTGCTGAAAAGCAAGAAACTAAGAATGATTCTGCTAACGATGCACGTAGCCGCATGATTGCACGTATGCGCGGCGAAGAATAAGAAAGAGGTGAATACAATGGCAATTACTAATTATGCATTAACCATGGACAAAGCTTTTGCTGGTGCGCTGTATGATTTGTCCTCTCATACTGTAGATTCCTTTGCTGTTGAAGAAGCTGACGGTATTGGTGCTGCTTGCGCCGTTATCCGTGGCACTGACGCAGAACATCAGGTGAAATCTCCGTCCGCATCCGGTGACGGTGCGAAAGTTATCGGCGTTACTCTGCATACTCATATTGAGCCGCCTGAAGCTGGCAAAAAATATTATCCGCAGAATTACACTGTTCCTGTTGTAACTAAAGGTCGTGTATGGGTAACTACCGGAGGTGCGGTTAACGCAGGTGACGAAGCTCATCTGAAGCTTGCTGACGGCACTTTTGTTAAAGATACTGTTGCTGCTGGCACTATCGAAGCTCTTGGCTGCGGTGCCAAATTTATCACTTCCTGCGATAAAGCAGGCTTGGCAGTTATCGAAATTGGTTGATTAGAAAAGAAGAGGTGAAATAGTAATGACTCAAATGCACTATGATGAATTAGACCTGAATGTTATTGAGCGTTGCGACGGCTTGCGTAAAGACGCAGGCGATACTATTTTTGTCGCAAAAGAACTCGAAGCTGTAAAGGCAAAAACCTATGACCAGAAATTCGCTAATCTGAATGCGCTGAAACTGTTTGATATGTCCTCTGACGTTGACCCCGGCGCTGACACTATCAGCTATCAGTCCTTGGGTTCTGTTGGCATGGCAAAGACTATCGCCAACTATGCAACCGACTTTACTCGTGTAGATGTACTGGCTGAAGAACACATTGCTAAAGTTATTGCTGGTGGTGCAGCATATGGCTACACCATGCAGGACTTGCGCCGTGCTGCTATGGCAAGAAAACCGCTGACTGCTCGCAAGGCTATTGCTGTTCGCCGTGCTCTCGACGAATATATTAACCGCATTGCATTCCATGGTGATGCTAAACATGGCGTTGTAGGCTTGCTGGATAATCCTAACATCGGTAACTACACTGTTGCTGCCGATGGTGCTGGTGGTACTGGTTCTTCTCCCAAATTCAAAGACAAAACCGCTGTGCAGATTCTGCGTGATATGAACGGCATTATCAATTCTGTTAGCAAGCAGACTAACGACGTAGAAAATCCTAATACCTTGGTACTGCCGCCGGATCAATACAACTACATTGCTTCTACCCCTTATTCTGATGTAGTCGCAGATTCTATCCTGTCTGTGTTTAAACGCAATAACCCGGATGTAACTGTGCTGAAAGCCAATGAGCTGGCTGGCGCAGGTGTAGGCGGCTTGGATATGATGATTGCATACGTTAAGGATGCGGACCATCAAACCCTGGAAGTTCCGCTGCCGTTCACTCAGCACACTATTCAGCAAAAAGGCTTGGAATTTGAAGTTCCTTGCGAAGTTCGTACCGCTGGCGTGTTGATTTACTATCCGCTGTCCATGAACAAGGCTTCTGGCATCTAATCTGACTATATACTGCCCTTTCGAATGAGAGGGCATTTTCTTTTTTAGGAGGAAAGTGAATGAAAGTTAAAAACATCTCTAAAGCTGTAATTAATATCGACGGTAAATATATCATGCCTGATCAGTGCGGCATCGTTGGTGATGAATGGGGCGAAAACATTATTGTAAAAGCCTACATCAAAGAACAAATGATTACTGTTGAGAAAGGCAATGCTAAAGAAGCAAATGTTGATGATATGGCAGCAGACCTTGCAGGACTGTCCGCTGAATCCAGCAAGCGTTCTTTGACTGCTTTCGCTAAGAAATACAATATTAATGTAGAGGGCGCAGAAACCGCAGAAGATATTTATTCCGTTATTTTTGCTTTTGTAAGCATGGCAAAGAAAAATGTTAACGGAAACTAAAGATAAAATAAAGCAAGCTTTTTCTGTTATCTGCCCCGAACTGATTCTTACTGATGAAGAATTAGAAGTCTACATTAATTTTGTTTCGCCTATGTTGTCAGAAAGTGTTTTTGGCAATATGTATATAACAGCATTCGTTTATCTTATGGCGCATCACGTTGTCCTGCGTCAGCTTATTGCGCAGTATGGAGAAAACGGCTCATCTGATGTTGGTATCACAGGCTCTGTAACGTCTGAAAAAGAAGGTGACTTACAACGTTCATATGGTGACAAGTCAGCTTCTTTCGATATGTTGGACAAGACGTACTATGGCATTGAATTTAAACGTCTGCGCTCTATGTGCGTTGTTCCGATAGTAACAAGATTGGATAATGCGTTATGAGTAGAGTAGAGGATAAAGATTTAGGTTTAAATCGTATCATACGAACGCTAAACAAAGACCTTGACGGCGTTGTGGTTAAGGTTGGCGTACAAGCTAAAGACAAAGCTGTACGGCGAGGGAAAGGCGGAAGCATTCGCAACACTGACCAGCCTTTGGCTGTTATTGCAGCGATACATGAATTTGGACTGGACGATATGCCCCAACGCTCTTTCCTGCGTTCTGCGTATGATGAAAATCTGCCTATGATTGACAAAATGATTCAACGTGTTGCCAATGGTGCTGTATTTGGACTAGGAACAAACGCTGCTCTTAATCAGTTAGGCAATGTTGTACAAGGTATGGTTCAAAGAAAAATAGTCGACGGACCGTTTGTTCCGAACTCTCCTGCTACAATAAAGCGCAAGAAAAGTTCTAAACCATTAATTGATACCGGGCATCTGCGACAATCAATTCGCTATGTCATTGAAAGAAAAGGTGCTAATCATGAGTAGTTTTAGAAAGCTGATAACTGTCCTGCGTTACAACGGCAGTCCTGAACTGCTTGCCAACGGAACCTATATGTATCCTACACCACAAGAGTTTAAAGTGTTAGCCAGTGTGCAGCCGCTTAAAGCTAATGAAATGATGTTACTTCCTGAAGGTAGCAGGACTGCTAGAGCGGTAAAAGTATATACCGACAAGGAACTTTATGTTGATGACCAACGAACAAATACAATGGCTGACCGCTTTAAATGGCGTGGAAAGCTTTTTGAAGTGGTTGCCAGCGATATTTTTCAAAGTGATGTTATTAACCATTACCGTGCATATGCAGTAGAGGTGAGCGAATTTTGAAAGAAGCTAATACTCGTACTGACGTATTGAATTTTTTTATTTCAGTATTACAAAAAATATATTATCCGATTCCGGTTCGCAGAGCAAAAATGAAACCTCCGGCTGTAAATGAATTAAACATCGTCGTTGATCTTCTGGCTGAACGCAGTATAGGGAACGAGGTTGTTTTTTTATCTGAAACATCACAGTACAGCAATGCTGGTATCATTGAAGCGACGTTAAACATACAAGCTATCGGCGATGGTGCTGTTGAACTTCTGTCGAAGCTTAAACTTTATCTCGAAATGCCGGATATGATTAACTTGTATGATTCTGCAAATGTGGCTATAAACAGTGTCGAGCAAGTGCAAGACATTACAACTTCATTGGATGGCAGGACGTGGCAGGAACGAGCGTCGGTTGATTTGACTGTTTCGTACTGCCGTGAGCTGCTTAGCCAGGGTGCAGAATGGTTTAACAAATTAGAAATAAACGGCACTACGAATAACGGCAAGGATAAAGAAGAACGCCCTGCTGTAGATGGTGAAATTGTAAAAGTTGAAATCATGGGAGAATTAGAAAATTAAGGAGATGAAAATATGGCAAATATCGACAGATTAATCAATGTGCAGATTGCTTTGAATACTACAGGTATTTCATCCAATGGCTTTAATACGCTAATGATTGTATCTGCACATGAGCACGCTGCTCCGGCGTATGTATTGACCATTACGGACGCTGACCAGCTTTTAGATTTAGGTTGGACCGCTGAGGATGCTGTGTATAAAGCTGCATTACAAGCTTTTAGCCAGATTCCGCATTATGAGAAAGTCAAAATCGGTAGAATGAACTCTGATAGCTCCGCTGCTGATAATATGAATAAAATTTGCGCTGTTGACAATGATTGGTATGGTTTGTGCTATGTTGACCGCACATCTGCAAAAATCATGGAAATGGCAGAATGGGTTGAAGCTCATACAAAGCTGTATGGTACATCTGTTGCCGAAGCTGATGCGTTGCAAGCTGGCGTTGCAACAGATACAGGCAGTAAATTAAAAGAAAAGAATTATTTCAACACTTTTATTTTTTATCATAAAGAAGCAGAAAAGGAATTTCCCGAAGCAGCTTTGATGTCGAGCTGCTTTACTGTATATCCTGGTGGTGAAACGTGGGCAAATAAAAAGCTTTCTGGCATTACAAATGACAATTTAACTGAAACAGAGTACCTTGCTTTAACTGCAAAAAACTACAATACTTTTGAAAATTTCTCTGATGGTGTTAGCATTACGCAAAACGGCAAGACTTGCGCAGGTGAATGGATTGATGTTATCCGTTTTCGTGCTTGGCTTATCGAAACAATTAAAACAGAAGAATTTGCAATGCTTATTAACCGTGAAAAATTGCCATACACTGATGCTGGCATTGCGCTTGTCGAAGGTGTGCTGAATAAAGTTCTGAAGCTTGGTCAAGACCGTGGCGGTATCGCTCCGACTGAATATGATGATAATGGCAATAAGAATCTTGGCTACACGATTAGCGTTCCGAAAGCTGCTAACATTAGCGCAAACAAGAAAGCTCAACGCGTTTTGGATGATGTGAAGTTTACCGCTCGTTTAGCAGGTGCTATCCATGCAGTTAACATTAAAGGCTCGTTGACTTACGAAAATCTTATTCAAGCATAAGGAGGGCGGAATAAATGGCAAGAGTAAAAACATACGACCCGAAGAAGGTTAAAGTATTGTTCGGCTCGCTTATTTTGACTGGCGTTGACGAAGGTACTTTTATTAACGTCGAGACGCAGGGTGACGGCATCTCTGCTGTCGTCGGCTGTGACCAGGAAATTGTCCGCAGTATCGACCCGTCCTCTATCTTAAAACAGGTTACTGTTACGCTGTTGCAGTCTAGCTCTAGCAATGCGGCATTGAGTTTGATTCAAGACGCAGATAATCAAAGCGGTGCAGGTTTGTTGCCGTTGGTTATTAAGGATTTAAGCGGCGACAGCGTTATGATTAGTGACCAAGCATGGATTGTTAAGAAGCCGAACTTTCGGCGTGGCAAATCCGCTTCTGACGGAAAATGCGAATGGGTATTCATGGCAGTTGTTCCCGACGAAGCATTTTTAGTTGGTGGACATAGTTAAGAGGTAGAATATGAGACAAGCAAAATTTGAAGTAAAAAATCGCAAGATTGGCGCGAACACCTTCTATGTTCGTGCTTTTCCACCGCTACAAGGCTTAAAGCTGTACGGTGACCTGCAAAGAGCTGTTACGTCAGCTTTAAAAGGCGGCTTAACTCCGAACGGCGAAACCGAGGACATGAAAGAAGCATTGTTAGGAGCGCAGATTAACGTCGGTGCTATCCTTGCGCAGTTAGGCGAAAGCTTTAATGGTGAAGTGCTGACACAGTTTTCTGAGCGTCTGCTTGATGCTGAATATGTCAGCGTTAAGATTAAGGGCGAAGAAGAAGCTATTATGCTGACAGAAGATGTTATCAATGAGCTTTTTACTGGTAAGCTTGTTGAACTGCTTAAGCTTGAAAAATTTATTATTGAGGTAAATTTCGGAGATTTTTTCGCTTTAATTCCCAACCTCTCTGGAGTCCGCGAGATGTTGGTGAGCAAGTAGAAATTCCCGGCACCTTATCGCCAACACTAACCGCTGAATCTTTTATTTGGCGGCCAGTGTTGGCTAAGGTAGTTACTGTTACAGAAATAAAAGAAGGTACTGTTACGTTAAGCGACTTATGCAAAATAAACGCTCTGCTTGATATGCAGAGTGATGTACAAAGATATTATCTTGACCACCCTAAAAAGAAAGGAGCTGATGCGCCGTGGACGTAAGAAGTTTAGCTATTGCGATTGGCTTCAAGGTAAATCACTCAAATGTTAAGCAAGTAGAGCAGACAACCAAAAAAGTTAAAACAGGACTTGAACGTGTTTGCGATTCTGCTGATAAAGCTGGCAACAAAATAGATAGTTTATTTTCTAAGCTAAGCGGTCTGGCTATGTTCGCTGGCGTTTCGCTAACTCTTGGAAGCATCGTTAAAACGATTGACGAATGGAAGGTTATTGAAGGTCAGGTAAACAACGTAACCAAAAGCCAGCAGGAATCAAAAGCTGTTCAAAAAGAGATTTACAATATTGCAAGCCGTACTCGTCAGCAATACGGCTCCACCGCCGAGCTTTTTACATCTGTCGCACGTAATGCGCAGGAGCTGAAGAAAAGCACTAAAGACATTTTGCTGTTTACCGAAGATGTTTCAAACGCAATGTTGCTGGGTGGCGGTGATGCTTCATCTCAGCAAGCTGCGTTGGTACAGTTAGGTCAGGCTTTGGGTTCCGGCACGTTGCGTGGTGACGAATTAAACTCTATTATGGAGCAAGCACCTAGACTTGCGAAAGCTATTGCCGAAGGCATGGGTACTACAATCGGACAGTTAAGGCAGATGGGCAGTGAAGGCAAATTGACTGCGCAAGATGTTTTTAATGCTATTCGTGGACAATCTGACCGCTTAAAAATGGAGTTAGGTAAAATGCCTTGGACTGTTGGACAGGCAACAAATAAGATGCAAAATGCGCTTGGAAAGTTTTTCAAAGAATTTGAGGACAAGACGGGCATCGTTGACGGCATAGCGAAACGCATGGCAAAATTTGCAGACTACATCGAGAACATTAACCTTGATAACTTTATTTCTGGGTTGCAAATTGCAGCGATTTATGCAGGCATTCTTTTCGGCATGGCCAAATGGAGCAGTTTTGTAATGATGCTCGGAACTGCTGTGAAGTGGATTGTTGCTATACGAGATGCTTTATTCTTGGCAACCGGGGCGCAAATAGCATTCAACAGCCAAACGCGAAGGGGAGCGGCTATGCAAATGCTGTTAATGGGTAAATTCTTATTGATTGCAGCTGCGATTGCTCTTGTTGTTTTACTTATACAGGATTTTTATAAGTGGGTAACTGACCCGAAGGCAGACACCATGATGAAACGCTGGTTTGGAGATTTTGAACCTATAAAAAATAAATTTATCGACTTCAAAGACAGTGTTATTCAATGGTTTAGCGATATTGGAACAGCTATCGCTTTTGTGCCTAAGCTTATCTATGAGTTATTTAAATTGGCGTTTGAAGGCATTTGGAGTTTAACTTCTTGGCTGTGGGAAGGAATAGGCAATGCTTTTGTTTCCGGACTTGCTGCAATAGGCTATGTTATAGCTGGAGTTATTATGCTGTTTGTTAACGCTTTCAAGTTTATACAAGATAGTTTGACAGTTTTGGCCACATTCTTTGCTGATACCATAAATTCGGGATGGCAGCTAATAACCGGCTTCTTTGACAATATGATTAAATGGGTAAAAGACGCTATTAAGTGGGTTGACAACTTAATCAGCAAGCTGAACATCATGCAAGGCGTGAAAGATTTTGTGAACAGCAATATTATTGACCCTATTTCTAATTTTGGCAGCACTGCCGTAAACCGCTTGTTAGGCAATCCGACTACTACAAACACTTCATCTAGTATTTCCAATAGTGGTAACACGACGAATTATATCCAGGTTACAACTGCTAGCACTTCCCCGGAAGCAACAGCAGCTGCGGTAGGCAATGTTGTTAGTCGCAATAACGGCTGGTCAGTTGCTAACTACTTTCCTTTAAGCGAGGTATAGTAATATGCTTGCAGATATTTTAGGATACAACATTAAAAATCCTACGCAGGTTGGTTCTTTAAAGGTTGATATAGTAAAATCTTTTGAATACACCTATGATCAGGATGTAACAGGACACCCGGTAGAAACAGGTTTTGAAATTGCGGACCATATTGTCAACAAGCCTTTGAAACTGACAATGACCGTCGGCATTTCGTCTACCCCTGTAACGTGGTTCTATAAGAATGGGTGGGGAGAAAAGAAATTTGCTAACGGTTTACAACTTTTAGAGGAAATCAGAGATAAAAAGGAGCCTGTAACTATCATTCGTCCTGAAAAGAAGTACGACAACATGGTTATGACTTCTTGCCGAGTAAGCAAGCAGGATTCGTCAAAAAGCATTATTTATGCTGACTTAGCTTTTCAGCAGATTGTTAAGGTAATAACGCAGACAACAACGATACCGGAGAATGTCGTTACTGCATCGCAAGAGGAAAATGCAGGAGAAACTGCAGCAAACGCAGGCGCAGCAAAAACATCTTCTGTTGACGTTGGTGGAGGTTCTGCTAACATTCCTGACAGTAATGTTTCTGGTGGTATTAGTGATTCTCTAGGAAGCGAAACCTCAACAAATAAAAGCTGGCTTGCTGGCGGAGTAGATAATATTAAAAGCGGATTAGGCTTGCTGTTTTAGGAGGTAACATGATTACGATTAATTTTGCTGACGGCAATGATGTTGTTTTTAGCGTTCCTTTTGACGGCGAGAAATATAAAGTAAGAATGTGCTGGAACCATGAAGGGCAATTTTGGGCATTGCACCTTTGGGACGCTAACAACAATGTAATTCTTGCAAACGCTTGCGTTGTGCCGAAATTTCCCTTGCTAATGAACCATCACAAAAGTAATGCTCCGAGGGGAGAATTACTTGTCTTAACAGACAAAGAAAGTGTAGGCAGAGATGATTTTCAAAACGGAGCAGCAACGCTCGTGTATTGTACAGAAGATGAATTTTATGGAGGTTAACCATGGCACAGTTTGACCGCATCTATAAAATTACTCTAGGCGTACAAGGTTCGGACGGTGTTGTTATTGAAGCAAAGGCGAAAGAACAAGGATTAGAGATTGAGTTTGACATTGCAAAAAGTCTTGCTAAGCAAAGCAATTCCTGTTCACTGAAAATTTATAACTTGTCAAAAGCAACTGCCGATAAATTGGAAAGAGCAGATACAATCTGTATCCTTGAAGTTGGGTACAGCGAGGACGCTGGATTAAAAAGAATTTTCATCGGCTGGGTAACTGACTGCTATTCCTATATGAGCGGTTCTGACAAAGTAACAGAGATGAAGCTTTATGATGGGCACGTTGCTATTCGTGATAGCATCGTGTCCTTGTCTTATGCTAAAGATGTTAGTAGGAAGAAAGCTCTTGACGATGTTGCAGCAGATATGGGACTTGTAGTGACGTATGCTGATGATTGTGAGTTTACGACGTTTGCCAATGGATTTTCTTTTGTCGGTGCAGGACGTGAGTGTCTTGACAAAGTTTGTGCTGGCACTGATTTAGAATGGAGTATTCAAAACAATACCTTGCAGATTATTAAGCAAGGCGGCAACACCAATGTGCAGGCTATAAAGCTTACTCCTGAAAGCGGATTAATTGGTTTTGTTGAAAAACTTCTTAAAGGTCCAACAAAAGCGGCAAAGCAAAAAACAAGTAAAAAGACTACCCAACCTAAAAGGGATAAAAAAGCAGGCTGGAATGTTAAATGCCTTTTGCAGCCTGTATTAAATCCGGGAGATTTGGTTTACATTGATTCGCAGGAAATAAAAGGGTGGTTCAAAATAGAAAGCTTAAAGCATAACGGCTCGTATAGCGGACAGAATTGGTATACGGAGCTTGAAGTGTATGAGATTGTACCGAAGGAGTGATTATATATGAGCCTTGATGCAACAGCAGATACGCTGGAAGGATTGGAAAATCTTATGCAGCAAAAAATAGGCAGCATTCACACCTGCTTGCCTGGTACGATTTTGTCATTTGATGCTTCTACTTGCCTTGCCAGCGTTAAGTCAACACTAAAGAAATACACCGCCGATGATAGGGTGCTTGAATATCCTGTCATCGACGGCGTTCCTGTTTTTATGCCACACGCAGGAGCTGCACAGATTACTTATCCTGTAAAGCCTGGCGATAGTTGCTTAATTGTTTTTTCAGAACGCAGCATTGATGAATGGCTTGGTGCTGGAACCGATGATAACCATGATCCTCGACAATATGATTTGACTGACGGCTTTTGTTTTGTTGGAATGATGCCGTTACAGTCAATATCTGCCGAAAATGTTGAAGTTATTAACGGCGGTACGAAAATAAGCCTTACACCTGGCAACACGATTAATGTTGTCGGAAATATTAATGTTCAAGGTTCGATAACGTGCAGCGGTGACGTGCTTGGCGGCGGCATTAGCCTTATCGGACATACTCACACAGCTCCGCATGGTGAAACAAGTTCGTCGCACTGAGGTAAAAAATAATGAAAAAAGAAGAAGTTATAATAGCCTACAAAAAGCAGAAAGGAGCTTGCATTGTAGCGTTTCCTACGCTGACAAGCTCGTGGACGTATTTTGTCCAGATTGAAAAAGCTATTGATAGTTATTTTAGTAATGCTGATAGTGTGTCTGATGCTGTTCGTGCTGTTATTCGTGGCGCTTATGTATCGCAGACAAAAGCGGCGTTAAAGTGTGAAGATGATGAAAAATACGGCATTAAATATAATTCTGATGTAGGCAGTATTGATTTAACGCCGTATTGGTATGCGTGGGAATGGCTAAAAGAAAATCTTGCCGATAAAATCAGATATACTACATCTGAAGCATCGACACAGGCAGAAGGCAGTGCTGGCGAAAAGATTATTGATGCTGAACAGCCGGAGCTTGATGCTATTGTTAAAGATATTTCGGCAGCTAGGGTTACTGAAGCTGCGCATATTAATGATTATGCGGAATCATTTTGGCAAGGTAACAGCAAGATGGATTTTATTTGCCTTGTAGAGGATAGAGGTAATGTTGTAAAAACACCCGATAAGAAAGCGATTGTTGAAAAGCTTTATATTGATTGTGGTTTGCTTACACAAATTCAAGAGAACGGCTTGGATATATATGTTCCTAGTTATTTAGGAGGTGTCAGCAATGCTTGACCTTGCTTTAAACGCAAAGACACATGATCTTGTACTTAATGGAGATGTAATGTTTATTGATGATGTTGAGCGTGTAGCACAGCAGATAAAAATACAGTTGCTTACTTTTCTTGGCGAATGGTTTTTAGACGTTACGCATGGCGTACCTTATCTCGAATATGTGCTTGTAAAAAATCCTAATTTTACGCTGATTAGAGAGCTTTTCCGTGAGCAGATTTTAAAGGTTGACGGAGTAAGCAATTTAGTCAGCATTGATATTGATTTTGAATCTGCTACACGAAAAATGTTGTTAAGCTATGAAGCGGAAACTGAATACGGCATGATTGTAAGGAAGGAGGTTTTAGGCTATGGAGTACGGAGTAACAGTTAACGGTTTTGTCAGAAAGCGTTTGCCGGAGATTCGAGAAGATATTTTTAAAAGCTTGGAGCAAAATTTAGGCTCGACAGTTAGCCGTCAACCTAACAGCATGATAGGCGTTCTCGTTGGTGTGTATGCTGCTGAGCTTGACAGAATGTGGCAGCTTTTAGAGCGTGATTATTATGACCGCTCGCCGATTAGTGCCAGTGAAGGCAGCTTAGACAATACGCTTGCTTACACCAATGTGCAGCGCAAGAAAGCTCAGGCAAGCTATCTTTACGCTGTTTGTTATGGACGCAGCGGAATGGTTCTTCCTGCTAACTGCCAAATTAAAGATGCTTCCGGCTACAAATGGAATATTATTGAAGAAAGCACGATCACTCTTAATGACTGCGTGCATGTAACGCTTGAAGTTGAAACGCCGACTAAAGGAAAGGTTTACAGTGTGCAGTTTGATAATGATGCAGTCATAAAATATACAGCGCAAAAAAATGATACTGCGTTGATTGTAGCTGTTGCCTTGGCTTCTCAGAGCGTTGAAAAGTGGCAAGGCAGTATTGTTGAAGGCAAGCTGGTTTTTGAACGCTCAGACAGGAGATATGGAGCTGTTGTTGTGCCTAACGAATCATTTGTAGTAACGCAGGTTGGCAGTCCTATTCGTTTTGATTGTGAGAAATACGGAGAAATCGAACCTTTGCTAAATAGCGTGAATTATATCAACACAAATTATGACGGCTGGTTTTCTGTTAGCAACGAATCTGAAACATATGTAGGTCGTGACTATGAAACAGCATCCGAAGTTCGTCAGCGGTATGCGTCTGCTGTGTTCAGAAACAGCATAGGAATGAAAGAAAGTATTAAGGCTGCCTTGCTGGAATTGCAGGATGTTACCAGCGTAACTATTTATGAAAACCGCACTGATGAAACAGTTGATGGCTTAAAACCTCATTCTTTCCAGGCTATTGTTTTCGGTGGTGATGAAGAAGCTATTGCTCGCACTATCTTAAATGTTGCACCTTTAGGCATTGATACAAACGGCGATATTTGCGTTCGCATTGAGGACAGCGAGGGTGCAGAGCAAGATGTATGCTTTAGCCGTCCGCACGAGGTACAGATTTATGTCAAAGTTATTATTAAAGAATATAATGAAAAAATTTTACCTGGTGATGCAATCGACAAAATTAAAAATATCGTTGTCGAACAGATTGGCAAGCTGTCGATGGGTAATGATGTTATTTATCAGCGTTTGCTTGGTCCTATTTACAGCGGTGTTGACGGTATTAGCTATATTGAGTGCAGCGTGTCTAAAGATAGTCAAACGTATAAGCAGGAAAACATTCCAATTGAACGTAGTGAGCTAGCAGTAACAAAGCTTGCTAATGTTACTGTAGCTTTGGAGTTGTAACCATGACTACAAGCGAAAGAATGTATAACCATTTGTTAAGTCAGTTTCGCAACAAGCCTAACATTAAAGCTTTTCTTAATGCCGTTGGAAATGAACTCGACAGCATAGATAAAGTAAGGGAGCAGATAAGGACACAGATATGGCCAGATACGGCAGTTGGTAAGCAGCTTGATATGTGCGGTGAAGTCGCTGATATTACTCGCCGTGTTGAAAATGCTATTGCAATGGATTTTTTTGGTTTTCCTGATCATGGCAACATGGGATTCGGGCAAGCTCCGTTTAGACGTATGTATGATAATTATCTTACATCCAGCGACTTAAACGACCGTTATTACTGTCTTGCTGTTATCTCGAAGATTGAGAAAAATACGACGGACTGCTCTCGCGTTAGCACTATACACAGCATAAAGAAAGTTTTTGGTGTTGAACGTATTTCTGCTGTAAATGCCGGTAATGCCAAAATGCGTATAGGAATAGGACGTTTAGTAACAAGTCAAGAAAGCCGCTTGATTGATGCACTGAACCTTATTATCCGTGGCGCAGGTATTGGCGTGATTTATGTCTATTCTTTTGATGCTACAAATACGTTCGGCTTTAGTAGAAGCGGAGAAAATCCTTATAGATTTAAAGGATTTAATCAAGGAACATTCGCAAGGATTATAAAGGTGAAAGGGGGACTTGTTGAATAATGGTAATGAAACAGCCTACTTTTGATTTAATTTTTGGCAGCAGCGCAAGCGTTGGTGAGATGATTGATTCTTGGCCTGAGCTTGATTACCTGCGTGGTTGGGGGTATCTTGACAAAGGAGAAGCGCCGCCACTTGAATACTTCAATAAATTACAAAATGTGAGCGATTTAAAAAGTCAGTACCTTTTTAACAGTTTAAACATTCGCAAAAACAATACATCTTATGTTAATGGCGACATCGTATTGTCACCTAACTTGCCTAAAAGTCTTGTCTTAGCATGTACTGTTGGCGGTGACACAGCTGTGAGTGAGCCAGATTTTCGAGAGGCTGTACTCGGAACAACTTATAATGATGGCTCAGTGACATGGGAAGTTATTCCAAGAGCTTACAAGCTAAAGACGGCAACCGAAGCTGAAATTCAGAATTTGATTACAAAGGAGCTGGCATAATGGCTAACTTGCAAAAATTAATTGATCTTGACGGATTAAGCTATTTTTTAGGACAGATTAAAGCTAAATTTGTTCGTTCCGTAAATAATATAAAACCTGATTCTAGTGGCAATATTAATATCGCTAATATGACAGGTGCAACATATTACAGTTCTGGTAAAGCAGGACTTGCGCCAATTCCGGCGGCAGGAAAGCAGGATATGGCGTTATGCGGCGATGCTACATATAAAGTTCTTCCTATTGCTGGTGGCGGTACAGGACAAACTACCGTTGCTGGTATTCGTTATGTTTTGGGTTTAGGTAACACAAATGGAGCATTGCCTATTGCTAATGGCGGTACCGGAGCTACAACTGCCGAAGCTGCAAGAGCTAATTTAGGTATCGACGCAGCTATTGCGGAAGCAAAAACAGTTTTGAAGGTGTGGTGACACTATGTTTATAGCAATCTATAAAGGTGAAATGTGTCTAGCCAAACATGGTGGCAAGGATTGTTGTTTCGCTTACCAAAAAAGCACCTATGCCCTTCTTACCATAAAACTTCCTAATGGTAGTGTTTTGGCAAGTAAAACCGTAAAAATTAATGGCACAAATTATTCCACTGATTCAAGCGGTAGAATTGCTCTGTTTGGAAATTATGGTGATGTATTGAAATGCAACTTTAGCTATGATTATGGTTCAGATACGTACATCGGAACAGCAGAAATTGTATTTGGCATCAACTATACTATTAACCTAGTGCTTAACACTGTTACCTTAACTGTTCGGCGTTACGAAACAAGCTACCAAACTCTTACCACTATTTACAACGGCAGAACCTATAATAATGAGGTAACTTTAAAAGTTGTTAAAGGTTCAAGTGTAAGGGTATACAGTGGAGGTAGTTGGGACTATACAGGTTCTATTATAGTCAACGGCACAGATAGTGGTAAAACAGATTACACCTTTACAGTGATTACAGATACCACTGTAACTACTTCTCAACCATATGATGATTCTAGTTGTGGAAGTGAAGGTGGCTGTGGTGGAGGTGAAGCTTAATGGCTGATATAACACAAATACGGAATATGTATTTAATGCTCGGTACTTCTTGCAATATGACCTGTAGACACTGTAGCCAAATTCCTGTTAAAGGTAAGAAAGTACAAAAGCAGGAATGTTCTGTTGCCGTATTAAACTTCATTAAGCAATGGGATAACGAACGAACTAGACCTAAAACATTATGGTTTTGGGGAGGTGAGCCTCTGTTATATTTAAAAACAATCAAGGGTATTGTAGAACAGCTAAGGGGTACGGACATAAGGTTTGGTATATTTACCAACGGACTGTTGCTAACCGAAGAAGTCGTCGGGTATTTAAATGAGCATGGCTTTTTGGTGATTATGAGTTATGACGCTCCTAATCCTGTAGCAGTACGGAGCAAAGCACCTAGTGAAGAAAACATTAAATGTTTTTTGTCTATCAAGGACAGAATAATCAACATGGTTTTCAGTGCGATAAATGACGATATAGAAGCAGGATTAAAAGTCATTCAATCAAAATTTCCCAATACTCCAATGAGCATTGGAATTATGCAAGTAATGAGCGATATTCCCGAAGATACATACGATTATAAGGACAATGCAATTAGGGACAATATTTTCAAAATGGCTAAAGCAGTAAAGGACGGGAACGACCCATACGGAAGCTGTTGGAAGTTACTAGGACGTTTAATCAAGCGTTGGAGAGGGTTTAACAAAACAAGATGGTTGGAAGAGCCTTATCCACCCTGTCTTTCTGGATTAATAATATTCTCTGTTGACTTAAACGGTAATGTTTTCTCGTGTCATAATGCAGGTGTAGTCGCGGGAAAAATCACAGAGCCATACGAAAACTTAGTGAAAAAGCAACTTCAAATGTGGAAACGCTTACAACCGACAAGATGTAGGACGTGTGAACATTTAGATATTTGCCACAGCCGTTGTCCTGTAGCTATGAAAACCAATGATGGTGGAGAGTATGTACAATGTAAATTCATGCGTGAATTATGGCGTGCCGTAAAAGATGCGGCAACAGAATATGATTTATAGGAGGAAAACTATGGTTACACAAACACCATTAAATATTATTAATGTCTTTCCTAGTGAAGCAAGCTACGAGAGCAACAAAGGAAGTTTAGGTGCAAATGAAATTTCTTTAGTTTCAGGAGTAGGTGTTATTTTAGCATCATACACTTCTGGCACATCATGGTATAAAAAATACTCTAACGGTTGGGTAGAACAGGGCGGGACATTTACATCACTGTATAACCAAGCTGTTACGTTAATTGTTCCTATGAAGGATACCAACTATACTATTCTGACTTCAAAAACAAGCATGGGGTCTGCTGTTGTTATTGTAGATACAGTAACTACTACATCATTTAATGTTCTTGGACGTGGTCAAGGTGGTTCGGGATTTGGTGAAAGTGTATCAGGATATTGGTATGTTGCCGGATGGGGGCGTAAATAAAATGATAGGAACTAAGTTTTTTAAAGAGAATTTTGATGGAAAAAATTATGCAGATGCTGCTCAATGGTGTAATGCCAATGGCGCAACCATTGAGGATAAAGGTGAATACTACGAGGTAGTAGAAATTCCTGCTCAAACATTTAACGAATTTAAAATTATAAAGCTTACACAAATTGACGAATGGACAGCAGCGAAAATAACAGGAGGTTTTGTCAGCAGTGCCAGCGGCGAGCCTGTGCGTTATGACAGTGATGTAGATACGCAACTGACCATGCAAGGCATTGCTCTTAATGTAAATTCAGAGCAGTTTGCTGAAAAATATTCCATCGGTTGCCCTGTTCGTGGTTATAAAGGCGAAGAAAAAGAAAAGACAATTCAATATCTTAGTGCTAGTCAGGTGTTACAGTGGATGGCTGACTTAAGCATGCATATAGGAGATTGCAAACAAGCAGGCTGGAAAAAACAGGCTGAAGTAGAAGCTTGCAAAACCGTTTTCGAACTCAATAATATAGAATTGTAAGAGGTGATAGTGGTGTTTAAAGTTGATGACAACAATATCAGAATGATTAGAGGTGATAGCGGTGTTTTTAACATTAGCATCACCGATATTAACGGCAGGAATGTTGAACTGACTGACAGCGATGTATTAACATTTACGCTTCGGCGCACAGCACGTAACTCGACTATCGTTCTGCAAAAAGTTATCGTTAATGGTGAGCTTGATATTAAGCCAGCAGATACTGAAGGGTTAGCGTTTGGAGCTTATGTATATGACGTTGAGCTTCGCCGCGCTGATGGCTACGTTGATACAGTTATTCCGCCGCATGAGTTCCTCTTAATGGAGGAGGTGACATACTAATGAGGTTACATGGTACGCTGACGGCTGCGAAAGGTGAGCTGCATGGCAATTTGTCACCGAACAAAGGTAACCTACATGGGATGTTGTCAGCACGGAGTATAGGTGCTGATATTTATGACGGAGCTTATACGGTACACTCCGAAGCTCATGAAGTGCAGATATTGCCGACGGCAAACAAACAATTAACAAAAAATATTACTGTCGAAAAAATTCCATATTTTGAAACATCCAATTTATCCGATGGAATTACGGCATACATAGGAAGCGAGGTCGAAGTAAATTATGGCTGAAAAAAACATCTCTAAAGTAGTGTATGGAGGAAAAACATTAATCGACTTAACCGCTGATACTGTTACAGCAGATAAGATATTGAGCACATATACTGCTCACGATAAAAGTGGTGCGCCGATTGTAGGTACGTGTACTTTTAACGCCGACACATCCGACGCGACAGCGGCAGGTGCAGAAATCCTCGCCGGAAAGACAGCCTATGTCAATGGCGTAAAAATTACAGGCGAGATGAAGAACAATGGCGCTGTTAGCGGCGTGATTAGCAAAAAAGCTGACAGCTACACCGTGCCTATTGGCTATCATGACGGCGCAGGCAGGGTAGCGATCAGTACCACGGAGCAGGCTAAAATTATTGCAACCAACATCAGGGCAGGCGTATCCATCTTAGGTGTAACAGGTACGATGAGCGGCACAGAGAGTGTCAAGGTACAAGCTAAAACTGTTACGCCGACCACGACACAGCAAACCGTGTTGCCTGACAGCAGTCAAGGTTTTAATTACCTCTCGCAAGTTACCGTTAACCCTATCCCGTACAATGAGAGCGACAATGCTCAGGGTGGGAAAACCGTTACCATAGGCTAAGGAGTGTAAAAAATGGCAGTGAATAAAGTTATTTATGACGGTAACACCTTGGTAGACCTTACCGGTGATACCGTCACCGCTACCGATTTAGCAGACGGAGTAAAAGCAACAGGTGCAGACGGCAACCCTATTGTAGGCCTGATGCAAAAGGTTACCATTGATGCTGAGCTGTCGACAACCAGTACCAATCCAGTGCAGAATAAGGTTATCAAGGCGGCATTGGATGGCAAAATTAATAAAACCGATAAAATATACGAGGCTAACCTTGAATGGGGCGGACGGGACATTGCCGGTGGTTATAGTCCTATCGACGGAGCTATGATTTCCAATTTAGGAGCTAATCGTTTTGCGTTTGGCAAGGTTGAGGGCATTACAGTTGAATACAGTGAGGATGCTGGAGAAACATGGGTTGAATACCCTTTGACAGATACTGCAAAAGTTAGATTGTTTTCAGTAGGCGGTAATTATCTGTATGCTGGTGGTGAAAAGAGTCGCACACCCTCTGTAAATGATATGATACGTGTTACCATAGACAGTGATGCGTTTGGCACGTATACTGCTTTAAATAAATTTGCTATCGAAATATCTACAGGGGGCAATAGAGGCTGTTATTGTACAATCGACGCTTCTTTGGAATCATCCCCAACGGCATTTAAGGTGTTTGCGGATAAAGTACCGATTGAAGGTTGGAGTGGATACAACATCATTAATACGCAAAGTTTTGAAACTTATGACAACCAACCGTCAAGGCAGTATGGTACTATTAGATTTACGTTCGGTTGCACTACGGTTAACACCACCTACAAAGGATTAGCTATTGTAAAAATTATGGGTTTTGGTGGTGTCGGATGGAATACTCCGAGCAACATGGCTCAAAATGGACATTTGTACGGATACAATGAGAAGCAGGAGGCTGTATTCCCCGCTTCCATTACTGCCCCTAACTTTATCGGTAAGGTAAACGGCTACACTATTAGCACATCTGTCCCTGGCAACGCTAAATTTACGGATACAGTCTACACGCACCCTGCTACACATCCTGCCAGCATGATTACAGGGTTGTCGACGGTGGCAACAAGTGGCAGCTATAATGACCTTACGGATAAGCCAACCATACCTGCATCAGCCACGGTGGACAGCGAGCTTTCATCTACATCGGTTAATCCGGTGCAAAACAAAGTTATCAATGCTGCACTTAACAGTAAAGCTGATAGCAGCGCATTGAGTGCTTATCTGCCGTTGACAGGTGGAACGTGTACAGGCAGTGTGAGTGCGCCGAATTTTCAAACAGGTGCAGCGGCAGACAACTACTTCCAATGCCGAAGATTTAGGGGCGAGGGCGACGCTAACTCCTACTATCATGCTATAGATTTTGGCTATTCTGGCCATGACAGCGTAGATTTCTACGAATACGACCCAAACTGGAACTTTTATAAATGCCTAACAGGTACAAAGTCTGGGGCTGTTTTAGTTGGCAATATCAATGGAAACGGTTGGAATGGTGGTGCGCGTCTGAGTGGCACACCGACCGCACCTACTGCGGTAGCTGGAACAAATACCACTCAGATAGCAACAACTGCGTTTGTACAGTCAGCCATCCCCACAAACGTATCTTCATTTACTAATGATGCGGGTTATATTAAAAGCGTAAATAATACCAAGCCCGATTCTAATGGCAACGTAACTATCACTGTTAGCGGAGGCGGTGGGGTAAGTACGTCGGAATCTAACACTTGGACGGGAAAACAAACCTTCCAAAAAATGAAATTTAACTTTGAAAGTTATAATGCACCTCGCATTAGCGGTGCTACTGATAATCCGTCCTCATCTGTGGCAGTATATAACGTACAAGGTAACTTCACGCTGGATATGTCGACGTTAGCAGGGCTGTTAAGCAATGGTGATGCTACCGTATTTACCGCTTACATTACTGCGAATGGCTCTTACACTCTGAGCATCACTAATGCAGGTACTTTAAAATATGCTGGAAGCGCAACTGATTTAGCAATAACTGCTAACGGATTACTGTTAAATATTATGTTAATCAAAAGTAGCAGCGGTGTCTTGTCAAGTGTTGCACAGGCAAGTACATTGTCGTGAGGTGATTAAATGGGACTTAATAGATTGATGCTAGTAAAGAAAACTGCTGTCAGCGGTGGGGATAATGTATTTATTATGACTATGGGACAGCAGAGCGGCCAATATGGCTACAGTCGCAACAATGGCAACTATGGTGAGGTTACAGGTGATGTTACACATGACGGTAGAGTAGTAACATTGGTAATGTTATCTTATTACGGCGGTTGGTTTGACGTTGCGTTTAAGGAGGATGGTGTTACGAGCGGTAGTCGCAATATAAGCCTTAACATCACCCCGCTTGAAACGGGTGTAACTGTTAATTTGACAGTAGGCAAAATGTCATATCAAGGTGATTTAGTAGGATTTTATACTTTTCTGCAACGTGTGCCGTCAGATATATCAAGTATGTTTACTGCTGCTAATGTAGGGAAAAAATTTAAAGTTGAAATTGTGTTTAACTAAGGCGGTGATTTAATGCAAACAACTTATACATACAAGGAGCAGATCTACTCTAATCTGTACAAGCTTTCCGAAGTACTAGGGAAAGATGGAGTATTCATACCATTGTCAATCAGCGATGAAACCTTGGCTAAATTAAATGTCACGGTTATATGTGAGGAAGAACCGATTGAAACGCTCCGTGAACGTAAAATCATGGAGCTTAAATATCAACGTGACACAGCGGAAGTTACTCCCATTGAATACAATGGCAACAGCTTTGACTATGACGAGAAAGCCCGTGACCGTATTAATGCAGCTATTATTGCCTTATCGTTACAGGGCGAGGGCGCAAGCATTGATTGGACTACGGCAGATAATCAAGATGTTAAAGTGACAGCTAATGATTTGCGTATGGTTATTGCTGCCGTGGCGGTGCGCTCAAACAAACTGCATACTGCCTACCGTGCGGCGAAAGAAAATGTTGAGGCAGCGACAACGGCAACAGAAGTGGAAGCCGTGGCGTTCGAAATTTAATTTATAGGAGTGTAGTGAAATGGTGGAACAATCTTTGGATGCTGCGTTAAACTCTATTATTAACGTTATATCCGGTTGCGTAATAACGCTGCTTATTACGATGTACAAACAAAAGAAAAAACAAAATGATGCTTTAAAAGCAGGACTGCAAGCTTTATTACGTGACAGAATTATTCAGGCTTATAATCATTATGTCCAGGATAAAGGTTGGATACCAATCTACGCAAAAGAAAGCATTGATGCCTGCTACAAGAGCTACGAAGCTCTTGGCGACAATGGCGTAATCGACAATCTTATGCAACAAATTAATGAATTGCAGAACTATCCGCCGAAGAACAGAGGTGAAGAAGATGCGTAAATTAATTAACATGTTAAAGAAGAATGATAATGCTTATAGCGTGGGCAGAATCTGTGCCGTTATAGGCTTTGCCGTTTGGGTATTGGTTACTTTATGGCTTGCCTTTTTTGCCAGAACTTGGGGCAACTATGAGAGCTGCACGCTTGGCATGGTGGCGCTGCTTCTGGTCCAACTTGGCAATAAAGCGATTGAAACGAGAATGTTTAAGGTAAGAAGTGAGGAACGAAACTATGAGCGACTGGAACAAGAACCTTGCAAAGGAAATTGCAAAAGGATTGATTAACACCGGAATTGAAGGCGGCTATGACAGTGTGGCGAAAAGCACTGCATATGATTATCCGTCAATTTCTGTATCTCAATGGGAAGGCAACAGAGCTGATGAGCTTTTGAGAGCTATTCCCGGCGGCGAAGAATTTGTCGGCAGAACCTATATTGATATTAAGGCAAGCGGCGAGCTGCCGATGCTGAAAGAACTGCTTAGAAGCGACGCAGGTAAAAAGGCTGCACTTGAACAGTTATCCCGTGACTGCCTGCAATACGTCGAAGTGCTTCAGCAGGTGCCAACATTGGACGATACACGTTGCATTATCTATGCCGGTATGTGGTGCCCTACATCTACTTGGGTAGTTAAACGATTCCTGGCTAACAGATATATGCACGTCGACTTGCGCAGTCTGGAAGCACTCTACAAACTGTTTGAAAATTATTATTGGATTGCTGCTGATGTTGGCGAACTGTATAGAGCAGGTTATGCCAACAGAGCACGTACTACTTATGAGTATGTTGCTGGCATTGACTTAACCACGCCTTATGGCGTTCCTGCCTATGGTGAAGCTGGCAATGGAAGATGATTTAAAGCTCATGCTTTAGATACAGTCACCGACAAGAGGTTTAGTTATTCCCTCTCCTATACGTGTAGCATTTTCTGGTATTTTTATTTGCGTAACAGCCGGTGACACATTCTACAATGATTGGAGGTGATACAATGGAAGAACTGAAAGCATTTGTTATTGACAAAAAATTTGTTGTTGGTCTGGTTGCAGGTTTTGTACTGGGTGCGTTGCATCATTATTTTGCACTCTAAAATCATTCTGAATATCTATCTTACAAGTAGGCTATAATTTAACGGTTTTGGGCAAAAATCGCATACAAATTGCATCGTCTACAAGCGTTTTAAAAATAGTGCCGCTCATGATTTATCGTGTCGGAATCTAAAATCGCTTGTAGGCGAAATTTGTGCGTCTGACGAGGTTTATTATATTTTACAAATATCAGTATTGCTAAGAGGTTATAATGGATAATGAGAAAACAAGCAAAACTAAAATTGTCATTGCTTTTGCCGCTGGCGTGTGTGTCGCTTGCGGTATTTTTTGCGCCGCCATCCGCTTCGGCTGGTTCACCCCGGTATTCGGACGAGCCAATGGAGTACGTTCTGACGGAGCAACAATATCAGAAGTTAAACAACAACTTGACGGAGCTAAAAACAATCAACGAGAATTACAAAAAACTGCTGACACAATCGAAGGGACAGTTGGGAACATCCGACAAGAAGTTAGCGGAGCTAGAGAAGAAGTCGGACGAGCTGAACGGTCTTTGTCTGACGCTGAAAATCAAAGTCAAAGAGCAGGAGAGCTTATTGATGAATGCCAATCAATCCTTAGCGGAGCTAGAAAAGGAGTACAAGCTAAAACAGCAGCGAATTAAAAAACAGCGCAATATAGCATACATAATAGCAGGATGCGCACTGTATGCTGCAATGAAGAATTAAGGCAAAACGAAATGTCTACCTATGATGTGCAACGTTTGTTTTTTCTTATGCTGTTGCTAGATAAATTCCCTTGTGTTATAATTATATTGTCAATAAAATCTTTATACTTAAAACTGTGGATTGGTGGATTTCATTCGATATCCATAAAAGCGTTCTGTATAATGCAGGACGCTTTTGTTTTATTTAAATTGTTTAGTGACTGCCTGTTTGTTGGCGTGATATAATATATCAAATAGATATATTATATGAGGTGATAGGATGAATGATAACGAAAATGTTAAGCAGGAAGTTTTGCCTGCTGGTATGGTAACAATGCTGTTTGCTGAAAACAAAAGAATTATTGATAAGCAGTTTTATATCATGGCTGGAATGTTGTTCGCTAACATTGGTCTGATTGCGCTGCTTGCTTATGTTTTGAAAAGGTGATCTAATGAAAGAACTGCAAAAGAGCGTAAGAACCTGGCTGACAGAAAGTTCCAGACGCTCATTTTATGCAGTGCTTCAAGAAGCGAAAATAACGCCTAGACAAATGCAAATCTGTGAGATGAAATTTGTTGAAGGCAAGATGAATTATCAAATCGCAATGGAGCTAAACATCTCCACTAAAACTGTTGACCGAGAAATAAGCACTGCTTACAAAGCTATTAATCGAGTGCTAATGTGATAATACAGCCATCTAAAAGGTTACATTTTGTAACAGTTTAGATGGCTGTATTTTTTTTTGCCAATTTTTATTAAATGTCTGTTTTTGTAGGCTTTTTTGTCTGTTTGTTTAGGGATTTTTTATATTACGCTCATTTAAAATATAGGTGAGGTGATAAGAATGTACGGACAATATGGACCTTATAACCCTTATGCCGGGGCGACGCAGCAAATGCAGCAACGGCTGAATTATTTGCAACAACAGCAACAAATGTATCAACCTGCATATCAGCAATCTATGCAGCAAGCTCCTGTACAGCTAAAAGGAAGGATAGTTACAAGCATCGATGAAGCAAAAGCAGCTCAGGTTGACCTTGACGGAAGCAGTACATATTTCCCGGCTCCTGCTGAAGGAAAGGTTTATGAAAAGCTTATAGGCATGGACGGCTTACCTGTATTTAGGGTATATACCTTGCAGGAAAGCGGAGAGCAAAAACAACCTGTATATGCTGACAATAATGTTGTTATAGCCTTGCAACGAAGAATCGAAAAGATTGAAGAGCAGATTGGAGGAATGACGAATGATGAACATATTTCAGATGATGCAGATGGTGCAGCAGGCAGGAAATCCAATGGGACTAATGCAGCAGTTCGCAGGACAAAATCCGCTAATGAGTAGGGCGATGCAGATGGGGCAAGGTAAATCGCCAGAGCAGATGCAAACTCTTGTGAGGAATCTTGCCAAACAAAAAGGCATGAACGATGAACAGCTTAATCAGTTTTTAAATCAATTTGGCTTAAAGCTTCAATAGGCGCGCAATGAAGCTTTGCATATATTTCTCGGAGGTGAAAAAATTATGGAAGGTACAAACATTGTTCCGGTAATGGATATGAATCGAAACAACAACTATGGTGACTGCTGGGGCGGCGGTATGTGGTTTATGTGGATTATTGTCCTGTTTGCTCTTATGGGTGGCTGGGGCGGTAATTGGAATAACCGTGGTAACATGGGTGCTGAAATTTTTGCGAATGGCAGTATGACACGTGATCAGATTGCAGACCAATTTTCCATGCAGGATATTAAAGACGGTATTCGTGGTGTTCAGAATGGCTTATGTGATGGTTTTTACGCTCAGAACAGCACTATGCTGAATGGTTTTAACGGTGTTCAGCGAGACATTATGCAGACTGGTTATCAGCTCGGCAGCGAGATTGCACAAAATCGTTTTGCCGCTCAGCAATGCTGCTGCGAGCAAAAACAAGCTATTGCTTCTCTTGGATACGAAACCAACCGGAATATTGACGCGGTACGTTACGAAAATGCACAGAATACTTGTGCTATCGTAAACGCTGTAAAAGAGGATGGTGAAAAGACCAGGGCAATTATGGTAGCTAACCAGATTCAAGATTTGAGGGATAAGCTTGCAGATAGAGATAGGGATTTGCAGACCGCTAATTTCCAATTATCTCAACAGGCTCAGAGTGCAAACCTTATCGGTACGCTGAGACCTTATCCTCAACCTGCTTATATTACGTCTAGTCCGTATCAAAGTGTCGCTGCCAATGTAGCTGGTGCTTGTGGCTGCGCTTATAATGTAGGCTAAAAATAAGTTATGTGCATTAACTGCACTGTATTAGGGACGGTGCGCGCCGTCCCTATTGCTTTAAAAAACGATAAAATTTAAAGGTATCAAGAAAATACCTTGATTGCGTAAAGAGGTGAAAATAAATGATTTGCTACGAAAAATCTTCTTTGAACGCTGCTGCTGTGGCAGCTCAATCTGTTGCAGCTAATGCTTTTGTTAGCTTTCCTATTAATAATCTTCTGACTGGCGTTGCTATTAAACATCCTGCTGGCAGCTCTAGTGTTAGCCTTATCCGTGGTTTATACCTTGTTAGTGTAAATGCTGATGTTGTTCCTGCTGCTGCTGGCAATGTTGGCTTACAGCTTCTGAGTACCACGGAAAGCACATCTTCTGTTATTAATGGTGCGGAAAGCATTGTTACTGGCGTTGCTGACACAGCTGTGAATATTTCCTTTACTACGCTGATTCGTGTTCGTCCTTCTTGCTGTGCAGTAAACAACATAACAAGTTTACAGGTACAGGCAACGGCAGCGGCAACAATTAACAGGGCAGCTATTAGCGTGGTTAAACTTGCGTAAGGAGGTGTAGTTATGCACTCCTATAAAGAGTATTGGAACAAGATTATAGGTGATGATACAAAAGAGAGAGCAATGGAAGAAATTGTTTGCAGTGCATTAGAAAAGCTTAAGATGCATTGCCCAGACCTTTTTTATCGCACGTTGTATGACCTGCACTGCGTAGCCTATGGTCCTCACTTTGACGAAGCACTTGCAAAGCTTGCTGTTAGTAAAATGCAGAACACAGATGGCACTAATGGTGAGCATTGGACGTATGAGCAGACCAATCAACTAGCAGAGCAACATAATATTAAGCATAAAGCTGATTGGTATTATGTGCTGAATATGGTGTATAGTGATTATGGTGCAGTGTTCAGCGGTGATACCGGAACGCTTGTCAAGATTGCTAAAGCTTATATGTGTGACCCTGATGCTCCTAGCGGAAAAGTCCTTGACTTATGGGTAGCTCAAATGAGAGCAAAGGAAAGACAATAATTATATTATTTGCACCTGCTGTAAGCATATGCTATAATATATGTGTGGTTTGGTTTGAATTTGTTTCCGTTTCGGTATCTCAATTATCTTCTTACTATTACATACGGCTAAAAAAAGCAGGTTTAGTCAGCCTGCTTTTTTGCTTGTGAGTTCCAAATGAGTTCCAAAATAAAAGCAACTAAAAAAATGAAAAAAATAAGCGCAAAGATATTCACAGCGCAATAGAAAACCGCTTGTAAAAAAGTAGTCGATTTAGTAGAATCAATATAGAGCAGTATTTGAGTAATAGAGATTAACGGATTTCCCGTATTAAAGGAGTAACTAAAATGCGTATTGTAATAGCTGGTGCAGGCAAGCTTGGCTTTAGTATTGCACAGCTTTTAGCTGAAGATCAGTTTGATGTAGTAGTTGTAGAAATCGACCCCAAGCGCAAGGATGTCATCCAAAATACTTTGGACGTACTGGCGATTGAAGGCAACTCCTGCAGCCCTACTACTTTTGCTGATCCTGACATCAGTGCTTCCGATGTGCTTATCGCCTGCACAGATAGTGATGAAGTAAATATGGTGACCTGCCTGATGGCCAAAAATCATGGTATTAAGCATACCGTTGCTCGTATCCGCAACGTGGATTATGCTATCCATTCGCCGGAAATGCTTAAGGATGATATGAAAATTGACCTCGTAATCAACCCTGAGCGTATTACCGCAGGTGAAATCGACCATATCCTGATGACACCATCTGCCTTGAACGTAGATGATTTTGCTGACGGCAAGGTGCGTATGTTCGAAGCTAAGGTGAAGGAGGATTCGCCTATAGTTAATATCCCGCTGAAGGATTTGAATATTCCTAAGGATATCCTGATGGCCATGGTTTTCAGACGTCATCAGATGATAATTCCTCATGGTAATGATTACGTAATTCCGGGCGATAACGTTTACTTCGTAGGCAAGCATGAAGCAATCCGTGAGTTTGAAAATTCCTTCTCCAATACTTATGAAAAGCTGGAGAAGGTTCTCATCATCGGTGCAGGCCGCACAGGTCGCTTTTTGGCTCCCATGTTGGAAAAGCAGGGCATTCAGGTAAAGGTTATCGAAAAGGATAAGGACCGTTGCCAGCTTTTGGCTGCTAAGCTGAAGCGAGGTTTGGTTTTGTGCGGTGACGGTACCGATATTGACCTTCTGATTGAAGAGGGCGTTTCGGAAGCAGACGTTGTTATCTGCCTGACCGAAGATGATAAGCTGAACCTGTTGCTGGCACAGCTTGCTAAGCATCTGGGCGCACGTAAGACCATCGTGCGTGTTGCACGTAACGAATATATCGAGCTGATGGAAAAAGTTGGCGTAGACATCGTACTGTCTTCGCGTCTTTTGAGTGCAGGCGAAGTGCTGCGTTTCGTCCGCAAGGGTGGTATTGTATCCGTATCACTGTTGGAGGGCGCACAGGCCGAGGCTTTGGAAATCATCGTCGGCGAAAACAGCGATGTAGACGGTGTGGCAGTGCGTGATATGAACCTGCCGCCGGAATGCTTGCTGTGTGCTATTGTGCGTGGTAATGAAGCCTATATTCCTAATGGTAATACTGTCCTGCATGCTAATGACCGCGTAATTCTCTTTATCAAAAGTGAATTTTCCAAGACTACAGTACCGTTATTTGAAGGCCGGGGCGCTTAACTATGGATTCAAGGCTTGTTAACCGTTTATTAGCCAAGCTGACAATAGCATTTTCCAGTGTATTGCTTGTACCGCTGATTGCTGCGTTATTTGCAGACAGGGAGCATATATGGATTTTTATATTTACGCTGATTACAACGAGCACTATCGCTTCGCTTTTTAACCTCTTTGGCAGCAGAAGACCGCGTCAGCGCCTGCGTGTGCGTGAAGCCATTGCGGTCGTAGGCTGCGGCTGGCTGTTGGTCTGCCTGATGGGTGCGCTGCCGTATTTGTTTTTAAATCCGGCGGATCCGATTGCGGCGGTTTTTGAAAGTGTTTCCGGTTTTTCTACTACCGGTGTAACTACTGCACTTTCTTTTAACGATTTTCCGCCCAGTATTCGCGTCTGGCGCTGCTTAACGCACTGGACCGGCGGTATCGGCGTTATTATGCTGTTTATTATCATCATGCCGCAGATGAACAGCGGTACAAGCTACCTGTTCAACGCAGAGCTTCCTGGTGGTACGGCTGAACGTACTTTGCCGAAAATCAAGGAATCTGCTATGATGATTCTCTTAATCTATGTTATTTTAACAGCAGTGGAGGTTGCCTTACTGCTACTTGCAGGTTTGCCGATATTTCAGGCGCTGAACCTGGCGTTGGCAACTATGGCGACAGGCGGCTTTTCATATTATCACGATAGCCTGATTTCCTTTAGGTCTGTTTATGTTGAGATTATTGCTATTGTTTTTATGCTGATTGCCAGCATGAACTTTTCTTTGTATTATAAAATCTGGCGTGGCGATTGGGCGTCCGTGCGTCAGGACAGCGAACACAGATATTATCTGCTGATACTCACAACAGCGGCTGCACTTATCTGTGGTAATCTGTATTTTTCCGGTTATATGGATTTTAACGGCGCTCTTCGTCACAGTGTTTTCCAGGCTGTGTCTATCGGTAGTACGACGGGCTATGCGTCGGATGACTATAATAACTGGCCCAGCTTCAGCCGCAGCGTTTTGCTGATGCTGATGTTCATCGGCGGCTGCAGCGGTTCTACCGCAGGCGGCATCAAGATTACACGTCTGATTATCCTGCTTAAGGCAGGCTGGGCAGAGCTGTTGCGTACTCTGCACCCGCGCATCGTTTATTCCATCAGAATGGGTGAGCGAGAAATCAACCCGATTATCGTCGGCAATATTACGCGTTTCTTCTTCCTGTATATTTTGGTGTTTATTGTGCTGACTATCCTGATTTCCCTGTCGGGGATACCGATAATGGAATCAATGGGCTTGATTGCTGCCTGTATGAGCAGTGTAGGTCCGGCCTTCGGTATCGTCGGCCCGACATCTACCTATAATTGCCTTTCCGATTGGGCACGTTTCATCAGCATTTGGGCGATGATTTTGGGACGTCTGGAAATTTTTACGCTGCTGGTTATCATGCGCCCGGATTTTTGGCGCGATAAGCAGAACTGGTAACGGCAGGAGGTATAAAAGATGAATGCAAAGGTTATAATATATCTCCTGGGAAGAATTTCTACCGGTTTGGCAATTGCTCAGCTGCTGCCGCTTTTGATGTCTGTTGTTTACGGCGAATATGCTACCTCCAGAACATTTATCTTTTCCATAGCGGTAGCTGTTATTTTGGCCGGAATCTTTGATTACTATGGTGACGGTAGAGGAGCACGTAATTTATCCGTGCGCGAGGGTATCGGCACGGTATTCTTTTCGTGGCTTTTGGCTGCTGCCCTGGGTGCGTTGCCATATTGCTTTGACGGCATTTTGAATCCCGCCGCTGCTTACTTTGAAAGTATGTCCGGACTGACCACTACCGGCGCAACAGCAATTGCCAATCTTGATATAGTATCGCGCAGCTTGCTTTTGTGGCGTACGCTGACGCACTGGATTGGCGGTATCGGCATCATCGTGCTGTTCGTTGCGCTCCTGCCGCAGATTGCCGGCGGTGCTGTGTATCTTTTTAATGCGGAGGTCAGCGGCTTTTCCAACAGCCGTATTCTGCCGCGTATCCGTACAACTGCAGTAGCGTTGTTCTATATCTATCTGCTGTTTACGATTATTCTTACCGGTATGCTGGCAATTTTGGGCATGAGCACCTATGATGCTGTCAACCATGCCTGCTCTGCGATTGCTACCGGCGGTTTTTCTACCTATAATGATAGCATTGCGCATTTTCACAGTGCGGGTATTGAGATTGTTACCGGTCTGTTCATGATTTTGGCGGCAGGTAACTTTGCCTTGTACTATCAGGTTACGCAAATCGGCCTGAAGGTTTTGTGGCATGACCTGGAGTTTAAAAGCTACATTGTGTTGCTGACTATTTTCACTGTTTTAATCAGCATCAACATCATTATGGTGAATGGCTACAGTGTGGCAGACGGTGTGCGTGAAGCCTTCTTCCAAGTGGCTTCCTTCGGCAGTACTACGGGTTATGTTTCGGCGGACTACGACCAGTGGCCGTCTTTCTCTAAGCTGATTTTGGCTGTAACCTTCCTGACAGGCGGCTGCGCGGGCTCTACTGCCGGCGGTATTAAGGTCTGCCGTTTTATCGTACTGCTGAAAACTGTTATGGCGGAGTTGCGTCGCACTATGCATCCGCAGATGCTGCTCAACGTTTACTACGCTAAAAGACGCCTGCCGACAGAAACGATTATCAACGTCAGCCGTTTCTTTTTCGTTTATGTTCTGGTTATCGCTGTTTTGACTATGCTGCTCTGCTTAAGCGGTGTGGACGTAGATGAGGCCGTTTTCGGCGTGGCCTCCTGTATTTCCAGTGTCGGTCCTGCGTTTGGCAGCATCGGCGCTACGGGTAACTATGCCGGTGTTACCGGTATGGGCCAGCTGACGCTGGCGTTAGCTATGCTTTTGGGACGCTTAGAGCTGTTTACAGTGCTGGCATTGCTCCGTGGTGAATACTGGCGCAGCAGCAAGAGATGGTAAAGTGAATATTGGGGGATGAATAAAGCAAATCCGACGTGCTGTAGAAGCAGTGCGTCGGATTTTTTCGCCTAACACCCCCTTCTCCCGGAAAACTGTAATATGCGTTACAATTTTAAGTGAATTTAAAAAATTATGAGAAATTTTTCACAAAAAGCAGGATAAATAGGCAATATCAGCGAAATACTTGTCATAACAAATGCCTGATAAAGGGGGTTTTATCATGAAAGAGTACACTGGAGATAAGATTAGAAATGTGGCCATTGTGGGTCATGGTGGAGCAGGAACCACGTCCGTTACCGAAGCCCTGCTGTATCGCAGCGGAGCAATCAGCAGAATGTGCAAGGTTGAAGACGGTGCTACCACCACTGACTATGAACCCGAGGAAATCAAGCGTAAGGTCTCCGTTAACGCCACTTTGGCACCTGTTGAATGGCGTGATACCAAGATTAACTTCATCGACACTCCCGGCTTTGCTGACTTCGTTGCCGAGGTTAAAGGAGCTTTTAGAGCAGTAGACAGTGCGTTGATTGTGGTTTGCGCAACCAGCGGTGTACAGGTTGGTACCGAACAATGCTGGAAGCTGGCTGAAGAAGCCGGTTTGCCGCGTATCATTTTTGTCAACAAGATGGATCGTGAGAACGCTGATTTTGATAGCATTTTGGATAACCTGCGCGGTAAGTTTGGTAAGCATGTACTGCCGTTACAGCTGCCTTTGGGCAAGGAGGAAAACTTCCAGGGTATTATAGACCTTTACAAAATGAAGGCCTATCGTGCCAACGGTAATGGCTCCGATGAAATAGAGATTCCGGATGAGTATAAAGAGGCTGCTGCTGCTGCCCACGAAAAGATGGTAGAGGCTGCGGTTGAAGCAGATGACGATTGCATGATGCGTTATTTGGAAGGAGAAGAGATTAGCGACGAGGAAATTATGAAATGTCTGATTAAGGGCATTCGTCAGGCTATCATCTATCCTATGCTTTGCGGCAGTGCCTACAAGAACATTGGTCTTGGCCGATTGATGAACGCTATCATCGACTTTACCTATCCGGCAATTTTGAACGACTATATCGTTATGGATAAAGAAACTGGCGAAGAAGAAGTACGTGACGCCAATGCTCCGATGGCAGCGTTGGTATTTAAGACAACTTCCGACCCCTTTGTTGGCCGTCTAAGTTATTTCCGTGTATTCTCAGGCTCAATTAAAGCAGATAGCGTAGTTTATAACTCCCGCCGTGAAGAAGAAGAGCGTATTGCTAACATCTTCACAATGCGTGGTAAGACTCAGATTCCTATGAAGCAGGTTCCTGCCGGTGATATCGGTGTAGTTGCCAAGCTGCAATATACCTCTACCGGTGACACCCTCTGCGACAAGAACTCTGAGGTTGAATTCCCGCCCATTAACTTCCCGTTGCCTATGTACACCAGAGCAATTTATCCTAAGAAAAAGGGTGATGAGGACAAGATCATGTCCGCTCTGAATCGTCTGATGGATGAAGACCCGACGATTATCGTTACTAAGAACCCTGTTACCAAGGAAACCTTGATCAGCGGTATGGGCGACCAGCACATTGATATAATCATGGAGCGTATGCAGCGTAAATTTGGTGTTGAGGCTGTTCTCAAAGCACCGATTATCGAATATCGCGAAACTATTCGTGGCTCTGCCGAGGTAGAAGGCAAGCACAAGAAACAGTCCGGCGGTCATGGCCAATATGGTCACGTAGTTATTAAAATGGAGCCCCTGCCGCCAGGAGGTGGATTTGAGTTTGTAGATAAGATTTTCGGTGGCGCAGTACCTCGCCAATATATCCCTGCTGTTGAAAAGGGCATGCGTGAAGCTATGGAAAAGGGTATCCTTGCAGGCTATCCGGTTGTAGATATGCGTATCACCCTGCTTGATGGTTCGTATCATACTGTCGATTCCTCTGAAATGGCATTTAAAACTGCTTCCAATATCGCCTTCAAGAAGGCCATGGAACAATGCAAGCCGGTGTTGCTTGAGCCTATTTACAGCTTAAACGTAACCTGTGCCGATTCTATGATGGGCGATGTTATCGGCGATTTGAACTCTAAACGCGGTCGCATTCTCGGTATGCAGAGCGTAGAAGACGGCTTGAGCGTAGTTAATGCTCAGGTACCCTATGCAGAGATTTCGGAATATGCCGTAGACCTCCGCGCAATTACCCAAGGCCAGGGAACCTTTGAAATGAAGTTTGACCATTACGAAGATGTTCCGCCTAAGATGGCAGAAAAAATTATCGCTGAACATAAGGAAGCATAATTAAACCTGCGACAACTGAATAAAGCGTTTATGGGGCTGCCGACTGACGTGAGTCAGCCGGCAGTTTGCTGTTGGACTAAGTTTTGTTTCAGCTTCATTTAAGTTATGCCTGCGACAATAATACTGCAGTCGTTGGTATTGACTAAGCGGAATAAATATGCTAAAATCTACAGTTGAGTACGAAAGATGATCGCGGCTGGCTTTAAGCCAGATGAGGAAAGTCCGAGCTCCACAGGGCAGGATGCCGGATAACGTCCGGCGAGGGTGACCTCAGGGATAGTGCCACAGAAATGTGTACCGCCTGCATTTGCAGGTAAGGGTGGAACGGTGCGGTAAGAGCGCACCAGCGGTCTGGTAACAGGCCGGCTAGGTAAACCCCATCCGGAGCAAGACCAAATAGGGGAGGGATGAAGCTGCCCGCTGAGCCTTCCGGGTTGTGTCGCTTGAGCTTGCAGGTAACTGTAAGACTAGATAAATGATCATCACCGCTTCGCGGAACAGAACTCGGCTTATTGAGTACTCATACCTTGCAAAACGGCTGCCTGATGGCAGCCTTTTTTGTCTGATTTTATTTGAGCAGATTTTTTGGCAGAAGAATAAGTGGTGTAATATAATGAAGAAAAAAGTTTCTTTAGTAGTGCCGGTATTTAATGAAGAAGATAACCTGCACGAATTTCACAAGCATGTGACCGCTGTTATGCAGCAGGAAGCCTATGATTACAATATTATTTTTGTCGACGACGGTTCGCGTGACACCAGTGCGCTGATTTTGGCGGAGCTGGCGGCGCAGGACGAGCATGTGGAGGCCTATCTTTTGAGCCGCAACTACGGTCACCAGATGGCGCTTACCTGTGGCCTTGATCATGCCGACGGTGATGCGGTTATTACGATGGATGGCGATTTGCAGCATCCGCCTGAGCTGATTCCCGAGCTGCTGCGCCTTTGGGAGGCAGGCAACGAGATTGTGCAGACTAAGCGCATGGCTACGGAGGATGCAGGCTTTTTCAAGAACCTGACATCTGCAGCCTACTATAAGATTATCAACACATTATCTAAAGTAGAAATTACTCCCGGTGGCAGCGACTTTCGTCTGATGGACAGAATTGCGGTTGATGCCTTCAAGCTGTATCGCGAGCGTGCACGCTTTATCCGCGGCCTGGTCAATACACTCGGCTTTCATGTTGCTGTGGTGGAATTTGTGGCACCGCCACGCTTTGCGGGCCGGTCCAAATTCAATCTGCGCAAGATGCTGCACTTTGCACTTGACGGTATTACGGCCTTTTCCAACCTGCCTTTGCGTTGGGCTTTTTACATAGGCATTGTTTTCGGTATGTGCAGTATTCTGCTTTTGGGCCATGTTTTTTATGTGAAATTTGTGACCAACGATGCCGTTCCGGGGTGGGCAACTACTACTGTCAGTGTTTTGTTTCTTGGAGGAATTCAGCTTGTAGGGATAGGTATCCTCGGCGAATATATTGGGCGTATCTTTGAAGAAATCAAGCATAGACCACTATATTTAGTGGCGCGCCACCTGCAAAAATGTAACAAAATAAACGAAAATAAAGCTAAATAAGCGCATTAATATTATAACAAATTAGGATTTTACAGAAACGATATTTTGTGGTATAATAGGTATGTCTTAGAAAAGAAGAAAGGATGTAGGTGCCAGTGGTCAAACGCAAAGTATTAGTTTTCTGTATGACAGTTTTGTTTAGTTTAAGCTGTGCTGTAACAGCTTTAGCTTCCTTCCAACGCGGAGACGATGGGCAGGAAGTAGTGGCAATTCAAAAGAGATTGGTAGAATTAAGTTATTCTATTAATAATATAGATGGTGATTTCGGTCCTGAAACTGAAAGAGCTGTTAAAAACTTCCAAGCTGATAAAGGATTAGAGGTTGATGGTATTGTAGGGTCAGCTACCTATAGAGCGCTGATGAACAGGGAGATGCCTCCTAACCGTAGCAATTCCGTTGTACGCAACGTACTGCGTTCTGCTTACAGTGTCATCGGTACTCCATATGTATTTGGCGGAACTACTCCTTATGGTTTCGACTGCTCCGGCTTTACTCAATATGCATTTGCCAGAGCAGGTGTATATCTGCCGCGTATGGCTGACAGCCAGTTCTACTCCGGCCGTCAGATTTCCATGAGCCAGCTTCGTCCCGGCGATTTGATTTTCTTTTCCACATATGAACCGGGTGCTTCTCATGTTGGTATTTATGTTGGCGACGGCAACTTCATTCATGCAGGCACCAGCACCGGCGTAACTGTTTCTTCCGCATTCACCGGCTATTGGGGCGCACGTTATTACGGAGCTTGCCGTGTTCTCTAAGAGTTTCAAGCAGATAGGCTTCGGCTTATCTGCTTTTTCTTATGCAAAGTATTGGAAATTTTATTTATTTATGATATAATAAAACAGGTTATTGGTGTGGGTGATTCATTCTTAATTGACAAGATGGTTAACTCCTGACGGTCCCGCCGCTGTGAAGGCCTTGTGTCTAAGTCAGCAGTCAGCCTATGCTTTATTCTGAATCCACGGGTGATGGAGGCAGTTGGGTTTGCTAATTGCATGGAATAATTGTCATTAGTTAATTCTGTCTTTATGGCTTTTGTCGGATTCGGCAGAAGTCTTTTTTTATTATTGATAATCCCTACCATATGGGAAAATTAATTGTGAAGGAGCTGCACTTTGGAAGAATATCAGTTTTCGCAAGGAAAGGTTTTGCGTTGTGGTTATACTACCGGCAGCTGTGCAACGGCCGCATCCAAGGCAGCAGCTACAATGTTGCTGACGGGCGAGCGTGTTGAAACTGTGCGCATTGACACTCCCAAGGGAATTGTGCTTGACCTTGAGCCACTGGATGTAGAAATGACACCGGAGTACGTCAGCTGCGCAATCCGCAAGGATTCCGGTGACGATCCTGATGATACTAACGGCGTGTTGGTTTATGCCAGAGCCGAAAGGACTGACGGCAGCGGTATTGAGCTGGAAGGCGGCGTAGGCGTCGGCAGGGTGACTAAGCCAGGTTTGGCGTGTGCTGTAGGCGGACCGGCGATTAATCCAACTCCGCGCAGAATGATCACGCAGGAGGTTGGCAAGGCTATGGATGCTGCTGGTTATAACGGTGGCATGAAGCTGACGATTTCTATTCCCGCAGGTGTAGAAATTGCCAAGAAAACCTTCAACCCCCGTCTTGGTATTATCGGCGGTTTGTCGGTTTTAGGAACAAGCGGCATTGTAGAGCCGATGAGTGAAAAGGCGCTGATTGAAACGATGTATGTGGAAATCAGAGCACAGAAGGCACGCGGTAATAAAAATCTGCTGGTGTTCTTCGGCAACTACGGCGAGGATTTTACGCGTGATGAAATGAAGCTTGACCTTGATGGTCATGTTACCTGCAGTAACTTTGTGGGTGAGCTTTTGGATTACGCCGTTTACTGCGGCTTTGAAACCTTGCTGCTTATCGGCCATTCCGGTAAGCTGGTGAAGGTGGCGCAGGGCGTAATGAATACACATTCCAAGTATGCGGACTGCCGCACGGAGCTGTTTGCTCTGGAGGCAATGTTCCACGGAGCTTCGGTGGAGGTAGGGCGTGAGATTTACGGCTGCCTTACTACCGATGAGGTGACCAAGATTCTGAAACGGGAGCAAATCTTTGAGCCTGTAATGGACAAGGTTACGGAAAAAATTGATTTTTACATGCAGCATAGAGTGCATGGCAAAATAAAAACGGCTGCTTTGATGTTTTCCAATGTTTATGGCATTTTGGGCAAGACCAAGTACGCAGACGAATTAATCCAGCTACATAAGCAAAAAGGAGTATGAGAGAATGAGAGGCAAACTTTATAGTGTTGGTATCGGTCCCGGAGACCCGGAATTAATGACCCTGAAGGCTGTACGCCTGTTGAAGGAATGTGACGTTGTTGCATTGCCTAAGGGAGATACCGATGTAATGACGGCTAAGGAAATCGTTAATCACGTAGTAGATCTTGATGCAAAACCCCAGCTGATTGTTTATATGCCTATGACTAAGGACATGGCAGCAATGGACAAGGCACACCGCGAGGGTGCCGATGCTATTGAAAAGCTGCTTGATGAAGGCAAAAACGTTGTGTTCATCACTCTTGGCTGTCCTACCGTATATGCAACTTGCATTTACGTTCATAAGCTGGTGCTGAAGGATGGCTATGATGCAGAGCTTGTTGCAGGCGTAACCTCTATCTGCGCTGTTGCAGCTAAGCTGAATACTTCCCTGTGCGAAAGAGCGGAACCGCTGATTGTTCTGCCCGGCAGCTATAAACAGTCCGCAGCATTCCTGGACGGCCCCGGCAACAAGGTGCTGATGAAATCCGCAAGCGAAATCGGCCGTGTAGTTGACGAGCTGCGCGAGCGTAAGCTCATTAAAAATTCCGGTATGGTTGAAAGATGCGGCCTGCCGGGCGAAAAAATCTATCGTAACCTTGAAGAAGTAGATCCTAAGAGCAGCTATTTCTCTGTAATATTGGTTAAAGAAAAGGAGTTTGATGAATAATGATCTATTTTATTGGTGCTGGTCCCGGTGCAGCTGATTTAATTACTGTAAAAGGTAAAGAGCTTTTGGAAAAGGCTGACCTGGTTATTTACGCAGGCTCCCTTGTTAACCCGGAACTGCTGAAATACTGCAAACCGGAATGTACTATTATGAACAGTGCAACCATGACCTTGGAAGAGGTTATCGCTGCTATGGTTCCCGCCGCTCAGGCTGGCCAATTGGTTGTACGTCTGCACACCGGCGACCCCAGCGTTTACGGTGCACATCGCGAGCAGATTGACCTGCTGCGCAGCTACAACCTTGACTACGAGGTTGTTCCGGGCGTAAGCTCCTTCTGTGCTGCTGCTGCTTGCCTGAAGGCTGAATACACTCTGCCGAATGTAAGCCAATCTGTTATTATCACCCGTATGGAAGGCCGTACTCCGGTTCCGAGCCATCAGAAGATTGCCGACTATGCTGCCCACAAGGCAACCATGGTTATCTTCCTGAGCAGCGGTATGCTGGAAAAACTGCAGACCGAGCTCGTAAGAGGCGGTTACAGAAACGATACTCCGGCTGCTATTGTTTACAAAGCATCCTGGCCGGATGAAAAGGTTATCCGCTGCACCGTTGGTACCCTGGCAGAAAACGCTGCTAAATACGGCATCAACAAAACTGCGTTGATTACCGTCGGCGGCTTCCTGGGCAACGCTTATGACCGCAGCGAGCTGTACAACCCGACCTTCGCTCACGGCTTCCGTGAAGCAGACCCGACTAAACTGGACGTTAAGCCCGAGGTTAAATAAGCTATGCGCGCGGCTATATTTTCCTTTTCGGCGCGTGGCGCGGAGCTGAGTAAAAGGGTTGCTGAATATCTGCACAGCATCGGTTATGAAACGGAGCTGCAGACTGTAGCGAAGTATGCGGAGCAGACGGGCATTGCTCCGATGCTGCCGGACCATAACGGTGCCTGCGCAGCTGTTTTCAACAAATGTCAGGCGTTGGTGTATGTCGGCGCTGTGGGTATTGCGGTGCGTACTATTGCGCCCTTTATCAAAAGCAAGCTGACGGACCCTGCGGTTATTTCGGTAGACGAACGCGGCAGCTTTGTTATTCCTCTGCTTGCAGGTCACATCGGCGGAGCCAATGAGCTTTCGCGCTGCCTGGCGGCAGCACTGGGTGCAACTGCCTGCGTGACTACGGCGACGGATGTCAACGGCCTTTTCGCTGTTGACGAATGGGCGGCCCGCAACCGCATGGTGCTGTGCTCTTTGGCAGCAGCCAAGGATTTTGCTGCAGCACTGGTGGGGGATGAAAAGGTAGGTCTGTATTATGATAAAGAATTTCAGCTTACAGGTTCGCTGCCCAAGCTGGTAGTTGAGGACAGCAGTTTGCCTGTCGGCATGGCTGTTACACTGCAAAAGCATTTGCAGCCGTTTGCTACTACGGTGCGCCTGCTTCCTAAGATTGTGCATCTGGGAATCGGCTGCCGTCGCAATACGCCTTTGGAAAATATTGAAGCTCTGGTACTGCCGGAGCTGGAAAAGCTGCAGCTGGACAAGCGTTCCGTTGTGGCAATCGCAAGCGTAGATTTGAAAAAAGACGAGCAGGGTTTACTGGCCTTTGCCAAAAAATATAACTTTGCTGCTAATTTCTATTCAGCCGATGAATTGAACAGCGTAGCAGGCGATTTCACGCCGTCAGCCTTTGTGCAGAGCGTAGTTGGTGTAAGCAACGTATGCGAGCGCAGTGCTGTGAAAGACAGCAAGGGCGGCAGGATGCTGCTGCGCAAGACAAGTCTGAATGGTGTAACTCTGGCTGTTGCAGCCGAAAACCTGGTCCTGGATTTTGCCAGAACCGGCTTGAAGACTGATTAAGGAGACGAGATAATGGGTAAATTATTTGTTGTGGGCCTTGGCCCCGGCGGCGTAGAGCAAATGACCAAAAGAGCTTACGACGCACTGAAGTCCTGCGATGTTATTGCAGGCTACAATGTATACGTTAACCTGATTAAGGAAGATTTCAAGGAGAAGGAATTCCTCTCCAACGGTATGCGTAAAGAGGTTGACCGCTGCAAGCTGGCTTTGGATGAAGCTCTGAAGGGCAAAACCGTTGCTATGATTTCCAGCGGCGACGCAGGCGTTTACGGCATGGCCGGCATTATGTGCCAGGTTGCCAAGGATCATCCCGAAATTGATATTGAGGTTGTTCCCGGCATTACCGCAGCATGCTCCGGCGCTGCTGTATTGGGTGCACCGCTGATCAGTGACTTCTGCCTTATTTCCCTCAGCGATTTGCTGACTCCGTGGGAAAAAATCGAGAAGCGTCTTGACTGCGCTTCTAAAGGCGATTTCTGCATCTGCCTGTATAACCCTTCCAGCCACAAGCGTCATGATTACCTGCAAAAGGCTTGCGATATCATGCTGAAAAATCAGCCTGGTACAATTCCTGCAGGTATTGTACGCAACATCGGCCGCGATGGTCAGGACTTCGAACTGACTACTTTGGCAGAGCTGCGTGATAAACAGGTAGATATGTTCTCTACCGTTATTATCGGCAACACCCAGACCGAAGTAATCAATGGCCGTATGGTAACCCCGCGTGGTTACAAGCTGGCATGAAACCGGTAATCTGGCTTATCGGCGGTACAAGTGAGGGACGCCGCCTGATTAAGGAGCTGGCTAAGCTGCCGGTGGAGCTGTATGTTTCTGTTGCTACGGATTATGGTGCGTCTTTGATTGAGCCGCAGCCTGGAATGACCGTCATGGCAGAGCGTATGGACCTTGTAGCTATGCGTGCCTTTATTCGGGAGCATCGCCCTGCCTGCGTCATTGACGCTACGCATCCTTATGCTACCGTTGTTACCGCAACGGTGCAGGAGGCCTGCAGCACCGAGCAGGTTGAATATCTGCGCCTAGTGCGTCCGTCGGGCGAGGGCGGCGATTACATTACCGTTCACGATTTTGCGGAAGCAGTTGAGCTTCTGAATCATCTGGACGGCGGCATCTTCCTGACTACCGGAAGCAAGAATCTGCCGGACTTTACCGTTGTGCATGATTACGCCGAGCGTATCGTTCTGCGTATCCTGCCCTTGGAAAGCAGTCTGCAGATTGCCTTGAAGCTTGGTTATAAGCCTGCGCATATTATCTGTATGCAGGGACCGTTCAGCAAGGAGCTGAATGTTGCTATGCTGAAAAAGTATGGCAGCAAGTTTATGGTGACCAAGGATTCCGGTGCTGTCGGCGGCTTTGATGAAAAAGTGGAGGCAGCGGCTGCTGCCGGCGCCAAGCTGATAGTTATCGGCCGTGCACAGGAGGAAACCGGTGCCGGCTATAGTGAGATTGTTGATTACCTAAAGCAGCATTTTGCTGCCGGTAATTGATATAAATAAAAAGGAGGCTTGCTTCCTATGTCGCAAAAATTGCGCGTAAACATCGTCGGTATCGGCCCCGGTAACCCCGATTTGCTGACCGGCGAAGCACGTCAGGCTATTGCCTCAAGTAACATCCTGATTGGCGACAAACGCATGCTGGCTGCTTTTGCAGACAGCAGCAAAACTGTATATGATACAATTAAAACAGCTGCTATTGCTGAAATAGCAGCGCAGGCACAGCCTTATAAGGATGTGCTGGCGGTGCTGGTTTCCGGTGATGTAGGCTTTTTCAGCCTCGCCAAAACCATCAGCGGTAAGCTGCCGGATTGTGAATGTGTTCGCTACTGTGGCATCAGCAGCCTGGTGTATTTTTCCTCTAAGCTGCAGCTGTCCTGGGATGACGCCAAAATCGTCAGCATGCACGGACGCACACAAAACCTGGTAGCGGCAGTTGCCCGCAACAAAAAAGTATTTTCCTTGACCGGCGGAGAAAATTCTCCGCAAAAGCTGTGCGCACAGCTGTGTGAGCATGGTTTTGGTCAGGTTCAGGTCTATGTAGGTGAAAACCTTTCGTATCCCGAAGAAAAAATCACCAGCGGTACGGCGGAAGAAATTAGTGCCTTGGATTTCCCGTCCTTGTCCGTAATGATGATTTTGAACGAGGATGCGCAAAGTTTTACTTCTACCGTACACGGCCTTGCCGATGACCTGTTCCAGCGCAGCAAGGTGCCCATGACCAAACAGGAGGTACGCAGCGTATCTATGTCCAAGCTGCAGCCGAAGGCTACGGATTTGATTTATGACATCGGCGCCGGTACAGGCTCCTGCTCCATTGAGCTGGCTCTGCTTGCCAGCCAAGGTAAGGTTTGGGCATTTGAGCGCAATCCTGTTGCCGTTGAGCTCCTCGGAAAGAACAAGGCCTTGTTTGGCGTTGACAATCTGGAGGTTATTGCAGGTGAGGCTTTGGAAAACATCAAAGCTATGCCTGCTCCTGATTGTGTTTTCGTAGGCGGCAGCGGCGGCGATTTGTGTGAAATGCTGGATGTAATTTATGCTAAGAACAATGACTGCCGTATTGTAATCAATGCCATTACGGTAGAAACTCTGGCAGAGGTTGCTGCTTATTACAAGGAGCATCCCGCTTACAGTCTGGAAATCGTCAATGTGTTTGTAGCGCGCAGCAAGCATCTGGGCAGCTACAACCTGATGATGGCACAAAACCCTGTATATGTAATGACTGCATTGAAGAAGGAAGATTAACATGGCTGAAGTAAAAGTTCCACGTTTTATGATCAGTGCTCCCGGTAGCGGCAGCGGCAAGACTACTATCGTCTGCGGCCTGCTGAAGGCGCTGATGGAAAAAGGGTTGTCTGTGGCAGCCTTCAAATCAGGACCTGATTATATTGACCCGATGTTTCATTCTCGTGTTATCGGAGCAAAATCCCGCAATCTGGATCTGTTCATGCTGGGGCAGGCTACAACCCGGTATCTGGTAGCAAAAAATGCACGCCAGGCAGATGTAGCTGTCTTTGAAGGAGCGATGGGCTTTTACGACGGTATGGGTAAAACCACGGAAGCCAGTGCTTACGAGCTGGCCTGCACCTGCGATGTTCCGGTAGTATTGGTAGTCAACGGCAAGGGAGCCGCCTTATCCATTGCTGCGACCATCAAGGGCTTTAAGGAATTCCGCAGTGACAGCCACATTGTCGGCGCTATTTTAAACAATGTTAATCCGATGAGCTATCTTTTCTATAAGGATGTAATTGAACGCGAAACAGGTGTGAAGCTTTTAGGCTACTTTCCGGTGATGCAGGATTGTAACTTTGAAAGCCGTCATTTAGGCCTGGTTACAGCCGAGGAAATAGGAGATTTGCAGCAGATAGTTGCCAAGCTGGCAGCTCAGGCAGCCAAATCTGTCGATTTGGACGGCCTGCTGCAGATAGCGGCACAGGCCGCACCGCTTGCATATGACGAGGTAAGCCTTGAACCCGTCGGACGTATGCGTGTGGCAGTCGCTATGGACAAAGCCTTCTGTTTCTACTATCAGGACGCACTTGACCTCTTAGCTGAGCTGGGTGCGGAGCTCGTACCCTTCAGCCCGATAGCTGATGCGCATCTTCCAGAGAACATCAGCGGCCTTGTATTGGGCGGAGGCTATCCCGAGCTTTACGCACAGCAATTAGCGGATAACAAAACGCTGCTGCAGGAGCTTAAAACCGCTATCGACGGCGGTATGCCTTGTTTTGCGGAATGCGGCGGCTTTATGTATCTGCTGGAGCATTATCGTGACGGCGATAAGCTGTACAGCTGGGTAGGTGCATTGAAGGGCGAATCGGCCATGACCAAAAAGCTGACGCGCTTCGGTTATGTGCACCTGACGGCGCAGCAGGATAATCTGCTGTGTCCTGCCGGCGGTACGATAAACGGACATGAGTTCCATTACTCCGACAGCACTAACAATGGTGCAAGCTTTATAGCTGCCAAGGCTTCCGGTCGCGGTAGCTGGGAATGCGCGAATACAACACCGACACTTTATGCCGGTTATCCGCACATCCACCTGTGGGGCAATCCTGAATTTGCCCGCAGCTTTATCAAACAATGTGCAGCGTATGCTGCTAAATAGCAGTCAACAGACTGCTGAAAAGGGGAGTTTGCTTAGATGATGACCTTAGGCGCAATTGTAGCAGGTTTTATTTTAGATTTGATTTTCGGTGACCCGCATTGGCTGCCGCATCCAATCTGCTTAATTGGCAATTTAATAGGATTTCTGGATAAAAAACTGCGGCGTATGCTTGCTCCCGGCGAGACAGCATTACTGCTCGGCGGTGCCTTGATGGTAATAATCGTTCTGGTTCTTACCTTTGCCGTGCCGTATGCTGTGCTGACGTTGGCGGAACAGGTTAACCCCTGGCTGCGTTTTGCTCTGGAAACCGTTATGTGCTACCAGATTTTTGCTACAAAATGTCTGCGTGACGAAAGCATGAAGGTATACACTGCCCTGAAGGATAACGATCTTGTGGATGCAAGACTGAAGCTTTCCTGGATCGTTGGGCGTGATACAAAAGAACTTGATGCTGCAGAGGTGACTAAGGGTGCAGTAGAAACCGTTGCGGAAAATACTGCCGACGGCATCATCGCTCCGATGTTCTATATGTTTATCGGCGGCGCTCCTCTGGCCTTTTTATACAAAGGCATCAATACTATGGATTCCATGGTCGGTTATAAAAATGACACGTATCTTTATTTTGGACGCTGTGCTGCCAAGCTCGATGATTTGGCCAATCTGATTCCCGCGCGTATTACCGGTCTGGTAATGATTGTGGCATCTTATTTCCTTAATCTTGATGCCAAGAGAGCGTGGAAGACATTCTGGCGCGACCGCTATCATCATCTCAGTCCTAATTCCGCAATGACGGAATCAGTTACGGCCGGTGCCTTGAACATCCAGCTCGGCGGCGATCATTTTTATTTCGGTAAGCTTGTCCACAAGGAAACAATCGGCGATGACATTCGTCCGGTGTGCCCCGAGGATATAGTTACCACCAACAACTTACTTTATATGACGGCTGTTCTCAGCCTGTTGCTGTTTTCTCTGATTTATCTGGTTAACAGTCTTATTTTGAAATGAAGCAGGTAGAAGATGATGTATAAATACGAACACGGCGGAGATATCTATACGGAAAAGCTGACCAAGGATGGTCGCTCCTTCGTAGATTATTCTGCCAATATCAATCCTCTTGGCCTGCCGCTTGGTATAAAGCAGGCCGTTCAACAGGCTTTAAAGCTTTGTATCAACTATCCTGATCCCTTCTGCCGCGAGCTGGCAGAGGTGACAGCAAGTTATCTGCAGCTGCCGCAGGAGTACATTTTCTTCGGTAACGGTGCGGCCGATGTGCTGTTCCGTCTGGCGCTGGCCTTGAAGCCCGGACGTGCACTATTATTGGCACCTACCTTTGCCGATTATGAAAAGGCTCTGCGTACGGTAGACTGCAAAATAAGCTATTATAATCTGCAGGAGGCACGTGATTTTGCTGCTGACAATGATATTGTCGATGCGATTACGCCCGATACAGATCTGGTTGTTATCTGTAATCCCAATAATCCTACCGGCCAGCTGACGAGCCGTGAGCTGCTGGTGCAGATTCTCGACAAATGCCGTCTGGTAGGAGCCCATCTTTTGATAGATGAATGCTTTATGGATTTTGTCAGTGAGGAAAAGGCCTTCAGCATGCGTGATCTGCTGGCGACCTATCCTGAGCTGGTTATCCTCAAGGCCTTCACCAAAACCTTTGCAATGCCGGGCATCCGCTTAGGCTACTGTCTCAGCGGCAGCAGTGAGCTGAACACAGCGCTGCATGAGAGCGGTCAGGACTGGAACGTTTCCATTCTGGCGCAGGAGGCAGGCAAGGCTGCTTTAAAGGAGCACGAATATCTGGCTAAATCCTTTAAGCTGATTGAGCAGGAGCGCAGCTATCTGCGTAACCAGCTTGTGGCTTTGGGTGCCAAGGTATACGGCTCGGAGGCCAATTATATTTTCTTTTATCTGCCGCAGCCGGAAAATCTTCCGGAGCTGTTGCATGAGCGTGGCTATCTGATACGTTCATGCGCCAACTATCACAATCTGCAGGCAGGCTATTATCGTATCGCGGTCAAAACGAGAGTGCAGAACCGCGGTCTAATTAAAGCACTTAAGGAAGCAATAAAAACATGCGCTCTTTATTAGTATTAATTGATGGCTTAGGCGATTCCCCGATTCCTGCATGGCAGGGACAGACTCCCTTTGAGCACGCAGTGCATCCTGCGATGGATGCGCTGGCTGCTTCCGGGACACTTGGGAGCCTCAGCATATGTGAAAATGACATCATTCCCGAAAGCTGCAGCTGTATTCTGCGGCTTCTGGGTGTAGATAAAAAGGATATACCGCACAACCGTGCTTATCTGGAGCTATTGGCGCACAACCGTGATATTTCTGAATATGAAATGGTGCTGCGCTGCAATCTGGCTGCTGTTGATGCTGACGGCCGTCTTGCTGCCTTCAACGGGCAGGGACTGACACCGATTGAAATGCAGCAGGCTGCCAAGCAGTGTGACGGTATCCTTAAAGATATAGAGTTTATTCATTTATCCGAATACCGTAATCTTTTAGTGATGAACAGGGAAGCAAGCGTGCTAGACTGCACAGTACAGCCGCCGCACGAAAGTGTAGGCGAGGATGTAAACGAACTGCTGCAGGAGCTACGTAGCCAATCTCTGTCCATTAACTATTTTTTGCAGGAGTCGGCAAAACGGTTGCAGCCCTTTGCCCGTGACGGCCTGCAGTACATCCTCTATCCCTGGGGCCCTTCAGCCCGTCAGGGACTGCCTTCCTTCAGCGGTCTGCACGGACTGCGCGGCGGGGCGGTGTGCAAGGCGGAGATTGTCATCGGCATTTCTAAAGCCTTGGGCATGGATGTAATAACACCGCCGAATGCAACCGGCGATGTGGACACTGATATTATGGCGAAGGCCGAAGCAACACTTTCTATGCTGCAGCAGGATGATTTCGTTATTGCGCATTTTAACGGCAGTGACGAGGCTTCGCATCGTTATGATTATCAGGGAAAGGCTGATTTTATCAGCAGAATAGATACCCAGTTTTTACAGACCATAGCAGCAAAGTATCATGAACCACTGAAGCTCGTCATCTGCGGCGACCACGTTACCAGTTCGGTAACAGGTAAGCACGGTGACGGCTGCACGCCTGTGATTGCAGGCTATCTTAATACCACAGGTCACAGTATCCGGCTGCAAAGCTATCGTGACATACTGGACTTTTTGATGAAAGAGAGTGATTAAAGTGGCAAAAGCACTTATGATAGTAGGTACCATGTCAAATGCAGGCAAGAGCCTGGTAACAGCAGGTTTATGCCGTGTATTCAATCAGGACGGCTACAAGGTAGCACCGTTCAAATCCCAGAACATGGCGCTGAATTCCTTTATCACCGCCGAGGGTGCGGAAATGGGACGTGCGCAGGTTGTGCAGGCTGAAGCAGCCAACATTGAACCCAGCGTACTGATGAATCCTATTCTGCTGAAGCCTACCAGCGACAGCGGTTCCCAGGTTATTGTCAACGGTGAGGCAATCGGTACCATGAAGGCCGGCGAATATTATGCAATGAAGCATACCTTGCGCCCGGAGGTACAGAAGGCGTTTGATACGCTGGCTTCCAAATTCGATATCGTCTGCATCGAGGGTGCTGGCAGCCCGGCGGAAATCAACATCAAAAAGGACGATTTTGTCAACATGGGCATGGCTAAAATGGCCAAGGCTCCTGTGCTGCTGGTAGCAGATATTGACCGTGGCGGCGTTTTCGCTTCCATCTACGGCACACTGATGCTGTTGGAGGATGACGAAAGAGCCATGGTTAAGGGTGTTATCATCAACAAGTTCCGTGGTGACGTAGAAATCCTGCGCCCCGGCCTGAAGATGATCGAAGATAAAACAGGCGTGCCTATCGTAGGCGTGCTGCCGATGCTGAAGGTTGATATCGAGGACGAGGACAGCCTTTCCGAGCGTATCAGCGGCCGCAGCGAGGTTAAGCTGATTGATATTGCGGTTGTACGCATTCCGCGTATGTCCAACTATACAGACTTCAATGTGTTCGAGCTGATTCCCGGCGTATCCCTGCGCTATGTAACAAGTGTACGCGAGCTGGGCCAGCCGGATATGATTATTATCCCCGGTACCAAAAATACCACCGGCGACCTGAAATGGCTGCGCCAGAGCGGTATGGAGGCTGCTATTTTGAAGCATGCTAACAGCGGTACCGTAGTGTTCGGTGTCTGCGGCGGTTATCAGATGCTGGGCAAGCAGATTTCCGACCCGTACGGTGAAGAGGACGGCACAGGCAAGGCTAACGTTACTCCCGGCATGGGCCTGCTGGACATCGAAACAACCTTTATCGAAAAGAAACGTACCATCCAGATGGCCGGCAAATTCGGTCAGGTGCAGGGCATCTTCTCCGCACTGAGCGGTTTGCCTCTCTATGGCTATGAGATTCACTCTGGCGTAACCGAATTCCCTGAGGAGAAGGCACTGACCTCCATCAGCCCGATTCACGAAAACGGTGAAATTATGGCCGAGGGCTCGCAGAACACCGAGGGAAAGCTCAATGTTTACGGTACCTATGTACACGGCGTCTTTGACGGCGATGGCATTGCCGTGAAGATTGTGGAGGCGCTGCTGGCCAAGAAGGGTAAAAAGATGGAGGATATCCAGACCATCAACTTTGCAGAATATAAACGTCAGCAATATGATATTCTTGCCGACAGCATTCGTGAGAACCTGGATATGAAGGAAATTTACAAGATTTTGGAAGCAGGTGTCTAAATGAAAGACGGTGGACTGATTCATATTTACTGTGGCGATGGCAAGGGAAAAACTACCGCTGCTATGGGCTTGTCAATCCGCTGCGCAGGCCATGGCAACCATGTGCTGATAGTGCAGTTCCTCAAAAGCAGACCGACAGGCGAGCTTGCGAGCTTAGCACTGCTGCCCAATATTGAGGTAATGCGCGGCAAGGAAACCAAGAAATTCACCTTCCAGATGAACGATGTGGAAAAGGCAGAGGTTAAGCGCGAGCATATGGTGCTTTTCGACAAAGTTAAGCAAAAATGCGCCAACGAGCATATCGATCTGCTGATTTTCGACGAAATCATCGGTGCCTGCAATACCGGCGTTTTTGACCAGGCTGCTTTAGTAGAATTCCTGAAGAACAAGCCGCAGGAGCTGGAGGTTGTTATGACAGGCCGTAATCCGGCACCTGAGCTGGTGGAGCTGGCTGATTATGTATCTGAAGTCTGCATGCGCAAGCACCCCTTCAAAAGAGGTATTCCGGCGCGTGTAGGCATTGAAAAATAAGGCTTCGGCCTTGCAGCATATGTTAAGAAAGGTAGTGTAAAATAATGCATTTACAAAATGTTTTACCCGCTGACATTGAAAAACGTAGTATGGAAATTATCGGCGAGGAGCTGGGCCAGATCCGTATCGACCCCGAGAAGATTGATATCGTTAAGCGTGTTATCCATACCTCCGCTGATTTTGATTATGCCCGCAATATGCTGTTTTCCGACGGCGTAGTAGAGAAGGCGCTGGCTGCACTGCAAAAGGGTGCTACCATCGTTACCGATACCAACATGGCCTGCACCGGCATCAACAAAATGGGCCTGGGCAAGCTGGGCGCAAAGGCTGTCTGCTTCATGGCAGATCCCGATGTTGCAGCACGCGCTAAGGAAGCAGGCTCCACCAGAGCCGCTGCCTGCATGGAAAAGGCCTGCACCATCGAAGGTCCGGTAATTATTGCCGTAGGCAACGCACCGACTGCGCTGGTTCGTCTTGACGAGCTGGTTAAGGAAGGCAAGATTAAACCGGAGCTGGTTATCGGCGTTCCTGTAGGCTTTGTAAATGTTGTGGAATCCAAGGAAATCATCATGAAGACCGGTATTCCTTATATTGTTGCCCGCGGCCGCAAGGGTGGCAGCAACGTTGCCGCAGCAATTTGCAATGCGCTTATCTATAAGCTGACACGTAAATAATTGTAAGTAATTAAGAATGATTATAGCTGAAATCGTAGCTAAAGATACAATTTCAGAGCCAATTTTTGACAAAATAGTAAAATCATTTTCAATTACTTGACAAATCAGTTTATATGTTATAGGATAAACTCTGTAACGTATGACTGCTGATTCATTGATGAAACAATGCTTTTTTAGCACTGTTTTTTTCAAGCGTTGCAAAGCTGTTAGAAAATTAGAAAGAATAGCAATATTAGCTTGATTCTTACGGTTTTATGTGATAAAATAATATGAAGGTATTTTTAGATTATGGACACTACAGTTAATAACTATCCGGAAAGGTTTTTAACTTATCTGGAGGTTGAAAAAAATTGTTCTCAGCATACGATTGAAAGCTATCAAAAGGATTTGGCTGCCTTTGCGGAGTTTATGCTGCGCAGAAACAAGCAGAATTTTTTCTGGCAGCAGACAGGTCCTTTGGATGTGCGTGGCTATCTCGCAGAGCTTAACGAAAAGCAGTATGCGCGCAGGACGATTGCCCGCAGGATATCTGCACTGCGTTCCTTTTTTAAATACCTTGTGCGTGAAGCGGTTATTGAATATAGTCCGCTGACAAAGGTGCGCACACCAAAGTTGGAAAAAAAGCTGCCGGCTTTTTTGGACGAAATTGAAATTAACGAGCTGTTGGCGATGCCCGATAAAAGTAAGGTATTGGGTGTTCGCGACCAGGCGGTGCTGGAGATGCTTTATGCTACCGGTTGCCGTGTATCCGAGCTGGTAGGGCTTACTCTTGAAAGAGTAGACCTGAGCAACCGCTTCGTGCTTCTGCTCGGCAAGGGTAATAAGGAAAGGGTTGTGCCGGTAGGCCACACCTGCTGTGCTGTGTTAAGCACATATTACCATGTACGACAGCAGCTGATGCTTCAATATCAGCAGGAGCATGACTTCATTTTCGTCAATAACCGTGGTGGTAGGCTCACGGACCGCAGCGTAAGGCGTATTTTAGAGAAATACATAAACATGCTGGCTATCCATAAAAATGTCAGCCCGCATACTATACGCCATTCCTTCGCAACGCATCTTTTAGAGCATGGTGCCGATTTGCGTTCGGTACAGGAGCTTTTAGGACATGCGAATTTGTCAACAACGCAGATTTACACGCACGTTTCAAATGAACATGTGACGAATGTTTACAAGAAGAATCATCCAAGAGCATAATTTTTTTTAGGAGGGCAAATCATGAAATTGTTGGAAAAGACCAGAAAGATTAACAAGCTTTTACAAAAAGGAGATAAGGTTGAGTTTAACGCTATTGCAAAGTTGTTGCGTGACGTTATTGAAGCAAACACCTATATTGTCGGCCGTAAGGGCGGCGTAAAGGGTTATGCGCTGATTCACGAGTTTGAATGCGATATTATGCGTGAGCAGGTTCTTGACGATATGCGTTTCCCTGAGGATTATCTGGGCTTTATTATGAGCGTTAAGGAAACGCTGGCCAACATTCCTCATCAGAATCAAAACTGTTCCTTTGTTGCTGATACAAAATGCATTTTTAACGGTAAGATGACTACTGTTGTACCTATTTATGGCAATGGCGAACGCCTTGGTACCCTGATTGTTGCTAAATATGATGCGGAATTCGATGATGATGATTTGCTGCTGGCTGAATATGCTGCTACTGTTTTGGGTGTTGAAATTCTGCATGACCGCGAAGCAGTTGTTTCCGAAGAAATCCGCAAGAAGGCTACTGTACAGGTTGCTTTCTCCACCTTGTCCTATTCCGAGCTGGAAGCTATTGTAAACATTATGGGCGAGCTGAATGGCAACGAAGGCCTGCTGGTTGCTTCGAAGATTGCTGACCGCGTAGGTATTACCCGTTCCGTTATCGTTAACGCACTGCGTAAATTTGAAAGCGCCGGCCTGATTGAAACCAAATCCTTGGGCATGAAGGGCACCTATATCCGTGTACTGAATCCGATGCTGTTTGAAGAACTGAAGAAGAGATCCTAAGTTTTTTGATAAATTATATATATAATGAAGCCGGTCTGTTGTAACTGTAGTTGCGGCAGACTGGCTTTTCTTATGGAAGTTAAAGCTCCCCGATACGGTCGTATCGGGGAGCTGCTTTTTTAGTGTGCAAGCTTTTGGCCAACAACAAAGGCCAGTGAGTTGTTGACGAACTGGTTCAGGCTGATGCCCTCACGTTCTGATTCTTCGGCCAGCAGGCGGTGCAGTGTTTTAGGTACACGCACTACGAACCTGCCGCTGAAGCGAGGCTTCATATTTGGCTCGTTGATGGGCAAACCGCGGTCGAGCATATCAATAATCCATTCACGTTTAGCATCCTGCAGATTTGTATAAGCTTCTTCGACTGTTTCACCATCGGTCATACAACCAGGGAGCAGGGGAATGCAGGCGAGATAGCCGCCGCCTTCATCTTCGGGAATAACGCTGATTTCAGAAGCATAATTTAAAGATAAGTAGTAATTTAAATCTTTTTTCATGTTAAATCACTCTCCTTTCTGAATATCATCAATTAAATTTGCAATAATACGAGCATAGACTTTTTTGATTTTCCCATTATGGACTGGGATGCTCAAAGATTGCCTGTCTGAATAACGAATTTTAAAATGACTGCCACCACCAGTAGGCGGTTTAACTTCGGCTCCTAACTTTTCTAAAAGAGCTTTGGTCTGGTCCCAAGGCAAATCCCTGCCGTTGGCCAGAGCGCGGAGTTTTTTCTCGAGGGATGTCATAATATACCTTCTTTCTTTATGATACTATATATAGTATAAAATATCAACAAAAAAATGGCTGTTACGTACTTCATTACGAAATTCGTAACAGCCATTGAACACCTTCAGTGTTTAATGCTTAGAGCATATTTGGTTATTTTGCACCACCGAAGAGATACTTTCTTGATTCCAGGAACAGTGCAATTGCCAGGATGAAGAGTACAGAACCCAATGCAGCGGTAATGATATGAGTTGCCATGTTAGCGAAGATGATTTGTGCCAATGCAACCAAAGTTACACAGAACATAAATGCCATCGGGATGAGAACCATCAGGTTATCACGGCCAACGCTCTTCAGCCATACACCGACAGCCAACAGGGAGAGGGCAGCCAACAGCTGGTTAGCAGCACCGAAGATCGGCCAGATGGTGAGGTAGGAACCAAGGGACATATAACCGGACAGTACAACGGTAATCAGAGTAGCAACAAACGGGTTGGTGAGAACATTGCCTTGTGCTTCACCGGTTTTCGGATCAACTTTAGTGAACAACTCCTGGAAAATGAAGCGGCCCAGACGGGTTGCGGTATCCAGAGTAGTCATAGCGAAAGCGGAGATGGTCAGAGCAACGAAGCCTTTAGCTACGCCGAAGGAGAAGCCGAGCTTGGTCATGAAAGTACCAACGCCATCAGCAAATACGTTTACAGGGCCACCGTTTTTCAGCAGCTCGGTAAGCTTGTCGCCGCCAACATAGCCAACAGCAACAACTGCAACTACAGCCAGCACGCCTTCAAGCAGCATGGAGCCGTAGCCGATGAGCTTAGCATTGCCTTCGCTATCGAGCTGTTTGGAGGTAGTACCGGAGGATACCAGGGAGTGGAAGCCACTGATAGCACCGCAGGCAACGGTTACGAACAGCATCGGGAACATCGGGTTGGTGCCTTTGCCGGAAGGATCAAAGGTGGTGAATGCCGGCAGCTGCATGGAAGGCTGATAAATTGCGATACCAACCAGAGCGAATGCGATGCAGGCATACAGCAGGAAGGAGTTCAGATAGTCACGCGGCTGCAGCAGAATCCAGACAGGGGCGATAGAAGCAACGAAGATGTAAACCATCAGGATGCAAACCCAAACGTTTTTGGACAGGTGCAGCGGATACATGTTGCCGATAGCGATTGCAACAACCAGCATGATAACACCGATAACGGTGCCGACGCCGAGGCTCAGGCCGCAGCGATATACGGAGAAGCCGAAGATAACAGCCAGCACGATGAACAGCAGGGAAGCTGTTGCAGCCTGCGGGCTTGCTACGAAGGTAGCGGCTACGATGTTAGCGAAAGCAGCGATAACAACTAGCAGAGTTACATATGCGAAAATGGAGAAGAGGAACTTGCCGCTCTTGCCCAGAGTTGCATCAATAATCTGGCCGATGGTTTTGCCGTCAAAACGGATGGAGGAGTACAGAGCACCGAAGTCGTGCACGCCGCCGAAGAAGATACTGCCGATTAAAATCCACAGCATTACAGGAACCCAACCGAATACAGCAGCGGTGATAGGACCAACGATAGGACCGGCACCGGCGATGGAGGAGAAGTGATGGCCCATCAATACAGCGGGCTTGGTCGGCATATAGTCGACGTTATCGCACAATCTCTCAGCCGGAGTCTTACGGGTAGGGTCAACACCCCACTTTTTACACAGCCAGGAACCATAGGTTACGTAGGCAACAAAGAAGATAACCATTGAGCCTACAAGCAACAATAAACCACTCATAAATAACATCCTTTCTTTCCCTTTTGCATCATTGCAAAATAAACAATTTAGAAAATAATAACTACTAGTGCACTCTATATCTCGTGTGCAACATAGAAATAGTATAACACATTTGCTTCTAATGTCAACGAATTGTCACAGAATTATTTATTAACTTAAAAAAAAGAAAAAGCTGTTAAGATTTGTACAGAATATGCAAATACTTAACAGCTGTATACGATTTATTTTTTCCGTGGAGGAATAACTTGTCTAGTGTGAAGCGACAAGCATTAAGCTTTGGCAAACTCAAAGAGCGCCTTTTCCTTGGTGCCTGCTTTGTTGCAATAAAGCCTCTGCGCCGGGATGTCTACAATATATAAAGCCAGGTCAGACCAGCCCTTCAGTGTGAAGCAGTAGTCCTTGTGCTGCCTGAGCTTCTGCAGGTCTGCAAGAGTTTTGTCATCAACTCCTGCTTCGCAGATAAACAACAGGGCATAGATGCTGCTCATGTGCTCGGTAGTGGTTTTGAGCGCTGCCATAGCGTCTTTGGTGAACTGCAGATAGGGCGCAGCCGTTTCTGCAGTGAGCTGCTTGTCGAAGCGTGCCGCATAAAGATATTCGTTGTGCTGCACACTGTAGGTCTTTAAATTAGGTATGATGAAATAGCCTTCGTCCGCAGCGTTCAGCTCTGCCGCAAGGACGAACGTCGGAGCCTTCGGCAAAGGCTTCTTATCGTAATAGTGAGCAAGACGCTGCTCCAATTGCTGTAAATATTCCTGTCCGTTCATTATTGCTTACTTCCTTTGTTATTCATGATCAATATTATCAGCAACCTGCAGGATACAGGCACAAAATCCCTGCTCTGGCTGATAGCAGTAAATGTTGAGCTGTTGACCTATCTCCGGACTGTAATCGTGGATAAGATGTTTTGTTCCGTTGAGGGCCACATCAGCGTAGGTTACCAGCCATTTTTTGTCACCGTTGCGAAAAACCTCATAGAAAGAACGGTTTAGCATTTCTTCTACGGGAACTCCCTCAATATGTGCCATTTCCTTATTGCAGTAACGGAAAATAAAGTCTACACCGTGGCCATTGGCATCAAAAACAAGCTCGATGATGCAATATGCCAGAGGCATGTCATCAAGCAGGGTGCATTTTTCCAGAAAGCTCATGGGTGCAGCCTGCGGCTGTGCGTCCGGCAGAGCATTGATGCCCATTTGCTTGCGCAGCTGGCGGTGGGCGCTGAGGTTGCGTTTGCGTCCCTGAAAGGTTTGCCCGTCAGATATGGTATAGACGCCAGCGCTGCTGATATCTACGATTCGTGCTTTGTTCACAGCAATTCCCTTGTTGATGTTCAGAAAGGCATCCTCCGGGAAGAGCGCTAGAAGTGTATATACGGGAGCGAACAGCTCAAATTCCTCGCCATCCTCCCGATGGATGATGGTTTTGCGGTTACGTCGATAGACATAGAGAATATTATCCGCACAAAGCTCTCTCTTTTTAAGCCACTTGTTCCAGTCAGTCATGTTGTTCCTCCGTTTCTAGCATTGGCTGATTTTATTGTTCTAATTATAGCACAGGATGCATGATGAGACAATAAATTATCTTAAAATCAATTTACCATTGAACTTTAGATGATTTAATTAGCCAATCAACGGCCTAATCACTCATATAATAAAAAAACTTATTAAATTATTGACGTTAAGAGAAGATGGCTTTATAATTAAAGTATAAGGTTAAGTATAACCTTATGCTTAACTATATGTTTTGTTCCATTAAATTAATAGAATATATCTTACTGCGAGCAGGTGGTCATAACCTTTAGTTAATTGCTGTTTCGCAGAGGATGCTCTAAGATTAATTCAGAAAATTATTGCTTTTTTATGCATATCGGCTAGGCATTAATAAGGAGGGAAACTAAGATGAAGGTCAATCGTAAGTTCTTGCGTAGCGCAGAAAGGCTCAGCTTGAGCGCTATTGCGAAAGATTCCGCTGCACAGAAAATTGTCAGCGCTGTTACGGCCATTGGCTTTGTAATGCAGCCTGTAGCTGCATTGGCGAGCACGATTACCAGAACCGATAATGGTCCCGGTGTCAGCTTTAATAATGGTGTTGCTGACGTATTTGCCGGCAAAGTTGTCGGTGACGTAGCAATTAACAAGTTTGCTGAATTCCAACTGGACGCTAATAATATTGCCAATATGTACTTTGGCACGAACAAAGACGGCAATGCTGCTAATCTGGTCAACTTTGTTGATTCACGTATTGATATCAACGGCACCGTCAATGCGATTCAGAACAAAAAGATTGGCGGTAACCTTTTCTTCTTCAGCTCCGACGGTATGGCTGTGGGCAAAACCGGTGTGATTAATGCCGGTGCGCTTTACGTTGCTACGCCGACTAAGACTGCTTTTGATGATTACAAGAAACTTGATACCGAGGATAAGTTTAATACCATAATCAAAGATGAAGGCTTTGCCAATATTCCCATCAATGCCAGCGGCACCATCAGCGTATTAGGCAAGGTTAATGCAGTAAATGCTGTTAACATGCGTGCTGCCAAAATTGGCGTAGGCAAAAATGTAAGTGGTGAGACTTTCGATGGCGTAGCTGCAGGCGCAACGGTAACGGAACCGGGTGCGTCTATTCGTACTGGTGTTGTTGATTTTAAGGATATTGTCAACATTGGTAAGGTTAACGCCGGGCTGACTGGTAAGCTTACTGCAAAACAAGATGGTAGCGGCGATATCGTTCTCGCAGCCTCTAATAATTATAATGATAACTATAGCATGCTTGATGACTTCAGCAAGATTGCAGGCGCTAAGGTGGAAGCCGAGCTTAGCGTTGCCAATGGCGCAGAAGTAAAGGCTACAGGCAATGCCAAGCTAAGCGCGCAGGCGTTGAACAATGTTGTAGTTGAAAAATCCGACCAATATAAAGAAAATTATACTCCCTCCACTACTACCAATTCCCATCTTTATGGGCAGATCGTTACTACTAATGCCACAGTCGATGTTGATGGCACTGTTGAAGCAACGCAGGTTGATATTACTGCCGATGCAGTTAACCGTTATGTGAGCGCGGAAAGCAGCGTGCTGAACGCCAGCAACGTTACTTCTAATATTGTGGGCGCACTCACAGCTAACCTTGATGCTTCCTATGCAGTTTTGAACAGCAAGGCTGAGGTCAACGTAGGCCAAAGTGCTGAGATTAACGCCACTGGCAGTGATACTGTCAGCGCGGGCAAGGTTGTTAAGCCGGCGCTGAATATCAAGGCGAACAGCAGCGTGGAAGCCGGTGCTGGCGCCAGCACTGCTTTGCTGAAGGTTATGAACGTGGCAGGCACCAATATCATCCCGGCGGCTGCTGTAACCTACAGCCAAACACATAATGAGGCAGCAGTAAATATTTACGGCACCCTTAAATCCACGGGCGGCACGTCCGTTACTGCCTTGGCCGACAGCAAGGTGAACAGTGAAGCCAAGGCCACCACTATGGATGTTTCTGAAAACCCTAATTTGGGTGATGTAGCGTTGAATATCACTACGGGTGACAACAAGAGCAGTGTTACCATTGGCAAGACTGCGCAGATGACTGAGCTGCAAAAGGACGTCAACATTGAAGCGAAGTCTGTAAACAGTGTGATTACCAAGGCAGAGGTAAGCACGGGTGAAAAGGCTGTAGTTGCTACCGCTATCAACGTAACTGATTATGACAGCAAGGCAAATGTCAACATCAATGGCAATGTAAGCAGCAAGGATGGAAGCCTGTCTGTTAATGCGGAAAATGTTTTGACGGATAATACTGTCATTGCAAACAACGCTATGGGTTCTTCGGCATTTATGAAGAAGATTGTTACCAATATCAAAGGCTCTCAGTCCTTAGATTCGCTTATTGGCGAAAACGGCGCTAAGGATCAATTATTGGGCGGTATTAAAAAATGGCTGGCCAACGCCAAGTACAAGCCGCAAAAGCTGAAGGATAAGCTTAACGCGCCGTCTACACCTTCTGCACCGACGGAGCCTAAGCCGTGGGATAAGCTGGCTGATTTCATGAGCACCGGCGTCAGCGTGGGCGTTGCAGTGGAAAGCAATACTGCTGATGTAAAAATTGGGCAGGGTGTTGCGCTTGCTGCCAAAAATGATCTTAATATCACTGCCAAAAGCGTTATTGAAGATACCCAGATGCAAATTACCGGCAAGAGCAATAACTATGACAAGGATACTAGTAATAAAGCACTTGTTAATGCGTCCGTGCTTTACGGAAGCTGGATAATACTGCAACTGTAACTGTAGCCGGTGGCGAGGAAGCACAAGGCTCTGCCCCTGCTACCAACGTTACGCTTACAGGTGGCAAGGTAAATATTGCGGCCAACAGCAGCTTTGAATATAATCGTATCGAACGTATGGTGCAGGAGGTTAAGGATGCCTGCGCCAAGGTTAAGGCTGCTTATACAGGCGCCAACCATGATGATATTAAGGCTAAGGCAGATGCTTTGAGCACTGCAGCAGATGCTTTCTTTAATTATGCCAAGGATAACTGCTTCTCTTCCAACGGTGGAGAGCAGGTAGATTTTATGGACCTGTTTGGCGGACAAAAATTTAAGGATTTCACTGCTGCTTGCAGCGCTTTGACCAGCGCTTTGGGCAGTGAAGCGACGGATATCGCTGTAGGCCCGATTAACGTAGTGAGCGCAGCTGCAGCCTTTGCTAATCCCAACAGCTATCTTAATTTCTCGGCAGGTAGTGCTAACGGCGGCAAGAGCGGCCCTGGCAAAAATGAAAAGCCTGCTACAATTGCGCTGGCAGGCAGTGCAGTAGCTACAGATATCAGCAACAATGCGCGCGTATTAATCGGTAAGAACGCTAACATTAAAGCTGGTAACGAGCTGGCAATGAAGGCTGCATCGAAGCAGTTTGATGTATCGCTGGCAGGTAAGCTTGGCCTTAATGGCGGTGGTGAAAACGCAGCTGGCGGAACCTTTGCAGTTGGTCTGGCGGATGCCAACAGCCTTGTTGCGGTTGCACAGGGAGCGAAGCTGACTGCAGGCTCTATAGATATAGGCACAGAAAATAAAATTGACCATGTTCAACTGTCACTTGCTGCAGGCAAAGGCGCAAGCAAAGGCATCAGCGGCATGGTGGGATACCTTGAGGGTGCAAGCAACAGCCTTGTTTCCGTAGATGACGAAGCTGTTATCAACGCAGGCACGGGCGCAGTCAACCTCAATGCTAAGAATGATACTAATGTTTATAGCGCAGCCGGTGCTGTGGCTATGGGCGAAACTGCAGGCATCGGTGTGGCAGCAACGATTACCAATTTTGACCGCTATACCTATGCAGCGATTGGTGATAATGGCTATGCAGCTCCTCCGCAGGCTACAACTGAGCAGGGCGAAAGCGGCAGCGATAGCGGTGATAAACTGGGCGAGGACGCAAATGCGGACCGCAGCAAGGAAGCCGAAAAGCTGGCGAATACTGCTGCCGAAAAACGTGCAACTCTGCAGCAGCTGGTGCAGAATGCTTCCGGTCTGCGTCAGGGCACAGACGATGGCAAGAATTATACCGAGCAGGCAGATTTCTTCGGCTCCAAGACTGCAACTACGGCAACTGGCACTAAAAAAGGCTCTATCAATGCAGGCTCGTTTAAGGTTAATGCTGAAACCGGCGGCAAAATTATCAACGTAGCTGTTGCCGGCGGCGTATCTACTGGCGATGACAGTGGTGAAGCTGGTATTGGTGACAAGCTGGGTACTTTTGTAGGCAATAAGACTAATGCACTTGAAAATAAGCTCTATGCACTTGACCATAAGGTAGCAGGCAAGATTAATGGCTTGATGAAACGTCAGACCGAAGCGCAGACGGTACTGCCTACCGACCAGACACCTACCGCTACTGCGGCCGGGCAGCAGTCCTCCGTAACTATTGCCGGTGCAGGCAGCGCAGCAATTAATCTGCTGGATGGCGATACCGGTGCGCTTGTAGACAATGTTAAAATCAATATTGCCAACGATGCTACGGATAAAACTATCACTGTAACTGCCAAAGACAGCGCTATGATGGTGGCTGCCGGTGGTGCTGCAGGCATCTCCTGGAAGAACCTGACTAAGGACAATAATGCGAACAGCAATAATGCGGCTTTTGGCGGTACCGTTGCTGTGAATGATATTGATTCGCAGACCTTGGCGGTAATCAGCAACAGCGAAATTGAAAACGCTGCTGCGATTATCAACAATGCGCAAAAATCCGGCTCGCTGGCAGCAGCAGGTCTGGGACTGGCGTTGGCGAAGAATTCCGGCGGCAATGGCGGCACTAATATTGCTGCTACCGTCAATGCGTCGGTAAACATTGCGGATAATACTGCTTATGCACTGCTGCAGAATAATAAGGTTAATAATGAAAATGTAAGCGGTGAGGATAAGCGTGCAACCTCCATTACCAATACAGCTTTTGATAATGATATCCAGATAACCGGCGGCGTGAACACCAGCCTTTCTATTGGTGGCGATAACGCTTTTGTTGGCGGTGCGACTGTGGCCTACGGTTCGCTGAAGAATGACGTGCAGGCGGCCATTCTGGGTGGTACTTATAACAAGATTAGCACTGTTGATGTCAAAGCTACTACCAATATGACGCAGGTTGGCGTAGCTGCCAACGTGAGCGTTGCAGGCGGTGCCAAGACCTCCTATGCTTTCTCCGGTAATTCTGCCTACAATAAATTGGATAACTATGCCAACGCAACTGTTGAGGGCGTGACACTGACCGGCGAAAGCCTGAATGTTGCAGCCTATGATACAGCGGAATCTGCTAATACGCAGGCTGCATATCTCAAGAAGCGCGGCCTCGATGCTGACGGCTCTGCCTATCTGGAGCAGGTTAAGCAAGCAGCAGATGAAAGCGGCGACAGCGATAAGCCTACCAATGTTGATATTACCCGCGGCGGCAATGTGATTGTTACAGGCGCGGTAAGCGTAGGCGTTACCACCGGTAACGACGGCGGCAGCGCAGCTGCATCTGTAACTGTCAGCGATATTGACAATGATTACAATGCTAAGATTAAGGACAGCAATATTACGACTACCGGCAAAGGCAGCGGTGATGCTTTGGTCGGCACGAACGTTAATGCTGCAAGCCATACTGTACTGGCAGGCTTTGCGGCCGGTGTTGCCGGAACCGCAGGCAGCTTCGGCGTAGGCGGCAGTGCTAACTGGCAGTCGCTGAATAACGATATTACGGCAGCTGTTGAAAACAGCAAGCTTGTTACGCCCAAAACTGATGTAAAGGCCGAAAGCGGCGCTTTGGCAGTGAATGTTGCAGGACAGATTGGTGTTACTGCCGGTTCCAAATCTAAGGTGGGCGCAGGTTTGGCAGTTGCCTACAATTCCCTGAACAATACCACAGGTGCGTATGTCAAGGGCAGCGAAATCAGCGGCGCGAATGATGATGCTAGCAGTATTCTTACTGTAGATGCAGCCAACAAGGGTAACGTGTACAGCGTCGGCGCAGCAGTTACCGCAGGTACGGCCAATGCTTTGAATGGCGTGGTTGTTGTTAACCGCGGTCGTAATGATGTAGAAGCTGTTATTGACAAATATGACGGCGAAAATGCGAAAACTGATGGTGGACGTACGAAGCTCAATAATATGAGTAAGGTGGCAGTGAAGTCCTCGGATGACAGCAACCAGCTGGCAGTAGTGGGTGCGGTAAGCGTCAGCGCAGGCAGCAATGCTAAATTTGCGGCTGGCGGCAGCGTAGCTTATAACGAAATCGGCAATATCACCGGCAGCGCTGGCGAGAAAAAGCAAACCAACAAGGCTGCTATCAATAGTGCTGATATTACCACTACTGAAGATGGCAAGATTAGCGTCAATGCCGTAGATGAATCTACGCTGACGACTATTTCCGTAGGTACCTCCATTACTACCGGTAATGTGGCCTTCAGCGGCGCAGGCTCTGCTGCTATGATCAAGAAGGATACCGATACAGAGCTTGTTAATACTAATATCAATAAGGATAAGAATAATGCAGCGACTGTGCAGGCTGGTGCAAACAGCAAGGGCAAGATTACTACCGTTGCCGTTGTTGCTGCAGGTGCTAAAGACGCTGCGATTGGTGCAGGTATTGCGGTTAACCAGCTCGATGCTGATACCAATACTACTGTTACCAAGGGTGAATACAAGGTTAAGGGCTTCACAGCTGAAGCTAAATCCGACAGCAGAATTCTTTCTGTCGGCGTAGCGGGCGGTGTTGCCAAAACTGCAGGTATTGCCGGTAACATCGGCGTAAACCTGCTGGCGAACGATACTAAGGCTGCGATTGACGGTGCCAAGATTAATGCAGACGGCACGCTGGCCGTAATTGCCAAGAGCAAGGATACCCTGCAGAATTTTGCAGGTGCCTTTGGTGTGGCGGCAGGCGGTCAGGCCGGCGTTGGCATGGGCGTAGCCTACAATGAAATCAGCGGTACTACTGAAAGCGTAGTTAAGAATAATGCAGAGCTGACGGCAGCAGGCAATGATGCAGGTGTGGCTGTCAACGAACGCAATAAGGATAATGATAATGTAGTCAGCGATAAAAAGCGCAACGGCGTTATTATTGCGGCTGATGCGGAGCACAAGCTGACGAATGTAGCAATCAGCGGCGGTGTGGCAGTCAGTGCGGACGTTGGCGTGGGCGTAGCAGGTACGGTTACTGTTAACCGTATTTTGGGCGCAACCAATGCCAAGGTAACGGATAGCAGCATTAATGCAGCATTGACCGACCGCAGCAAGGCAGACGTTTATGTAGCAGCAAACGATGCTACCAAGAGCGAAAGCCATGTAGGTTCGCTGGGTGTAGGCGGTGGCGCTGATGGTGGTGCAGGCTTCGGTCTGGCATCTGATACTGGTGTTGTCAGCAGAAATGTAACGGCAATGATTGACGGTGGCAGTGCGAAGAAGCTTGTCAACGGCAATAGCATTGACGTCGCTGCCTTGAATAAGGCGAACATGTCTACCAACTCCTACGGTATTGCCGCAGCTGGCGGCGCTTATGGCGCCGGAGCCGGCGCAGGCACCGTTTCGGTTGCTAAGCTGGACGCAGAAACTACTGCTGCAGTAAAGAATATCCAAGGCACGAATAATGGTTTGGCAATTACTGCTGACCACGTTAACGATATTACGTTGCGCAGCGCTGCTGCCGCAGCTTCCGGTGCGCTCGTGAGTGCTGCCGGTGGCGCAGGCATCGGCGTAGTGGATGATGACAGCAAGACTGTTGCTGAGCTGAGTGGCAGCAAAGTAACGGCTGAAACAGGTGATATCACTGTTAACGCTGCCAACAAGACTGATGTGACAACAGCAGTTTTTGGCGTAGCTGCCAGCATGGTTGCAGGTGGCCTGAATGTTGCTGTAAATAATCTGGACAATACTGTTTCCACGCTGGTGAAGGATAACAGCAACCTGCAAGCACAGGGCACCTTCGCAGCGAAGGCAGATAACAGAGTGAAGACAAGCTTTGTTAACGGTGCAGATGCTGTTGGCGCTGCAGGCGTTGCCGTTGGCGTAGGCGTGAACACGATTGACACAGGCGTTATCACCGAAATCAGCGGCAGCAAGATTACTGCCGGTGCCATCGACGTGGCAGCAACCGAAAAGCTGGACGTTAAGCAGGTAGTAGAAAACGCTGCGCTCGGCGGACATGGCTACAGTGCGAACGTCAGCGTAACCACGATTGGCGCAGCAGCTGCAGACCAGTATGGCGATACTGAAACTACGGATAGTGATAAAAAGGCAACCTTTAATACAAACGATATTCTCAATAAAGCAAATGCTGCAATTGAAGGCCAGGGAACTGTCGGCACTGTTACTAATAAAGACGGCAAGAGCAGTTCTAATGCTGCAGGCATGACCTTTGATAAATATACCGACAGCAACGGCCAGAAGCTGAGTGCAGGCCCCGGTACTACTGCCAGCAAGGGTAGCAGCAAGGCTGCTGGCGTGCAGGCGAAGGTAAGCAATTCTACGCTGCAGGCAACAGGCGATACGAAGGTTAATGCTAAGCGTACTGTTGACGCCAAGCTGACATCGGCGCAGGTGGCAGCAGGTATTGCAGGCAATGGCATTGCCGCTTCTGTTGCAGTGCTGGATGTAGAACGCAAGACCGGCGTAACCGTTAACAATAGCAGCAAGCTCAGCGGCAAGAATGTAACGCTTGGCAGTGCGCAGGATGGCACGTCCAAGATTGATGCTTATCAGGTAGCAGCAGGCGCTGCTTTCGCAGGCAGTGCTGCCTACGCGCAGAACAGTCTGCATGGCGCTAATGCTATTACTATCGATAGCAGCACGGTTCAGGCTACAGGTGATAACAGCTCCAAAGGTACGCTGACCGTTAAAGCAGAGGATACCAGCAGTGCAGCAGTACGTACCATCGGCGCAACTGCGGGCGCTGTGGCTGGCGGTGTGCTGGTAACCAATGCAACGAATAATAGCGATAATACTGTAACTATCGGCGGCAGTAAGCTTATTGCCGGTAAAGATGTATATGAAAAAACCTACGTGCCTTCTAAAGACGGTAAACCAGGTTATTACAAGACGGATTACGATAAGGTGATTGGCTACAACAATATTGGCACTGTTGATGTTGCTTCTGTCAAAGCCAACAGCATTACTGCAGAAACCTACGGCGGCATGGTTGGCATTGCTGCAGCGCAGGGCATTGTTGCACTCGCTACGGATGCGGGCAGCAGCAAGGTTAACGTAACCGGTGCTTCCGACTTCCTGGGCAACAGCGTAAGCCTGAACGCAACCAATAAGCCTGCAGTACGCGCAGAGGCACAGGCTTATTCCGGCGGCCTACTGGCGGTAGCAGGTGTGGCTGTATCCAAGGCTAAGGCCAGCGGTACGGTAGAAGCAACGGTTGCGGACGGCAGCAGCTTTGCAGCTGATAATGTGGAGATTACGGCAAACGTAACCACCCAGACTGCCAAGGATGAGAACAATAATGAATATGCTGTAGATAACGTAAGTGCCAAAACAATCGGTGCTACTGCCTCCGGTCAATACGCTGCAGGCTTCAACACTGCTTATGCAGAAAATGATATGACTGTCAGCGTTGATGTGGGCAAAGAGCAGTATCGTGTCAACGCTTTGAAGCTCAAGGCTGATAATGCTTCGGTTATTTCGGCAGATACCCTGGGTGTAACAGTGGGCGGTTATATTGCCAGCGGCAGCAACTGGTCTGATACTAAGACGAACCTGACGACCAGCGTGAAGGCTGCAGGCGTTAACGAGAATGTATACAACAGACTGGACGCTGTAAACATCAGCAGCTCCGGCTACAGTGCAGTAAATAATGATGCCAATGGCTATGGCGGCGGTATCGTAGGCTTCAACCCTGTTGCCGCAAGGTCGCAGAATGAGATTAAGACCAATACTACTGCTGACGTGAGCGGCAAATGGCAGGGTGTCGGCTCCCTGAGCGTTGCTGCCAACAATGCGGATAAGCTGGATATTCTGGCAGATTCCCTGACGGCGGCCGTTGTCGGTGCCAGCGGCACAGAAATTAAAAACAATGTTGAGCATAACGCTAATATCAACGTAACAGGCGATATCACAACCAGCGGCAAGCAGTCCTACATTGCCAACAATACGCTGAACCATGACGTTGACCTGAAGGGCAGCGGTTATGGCGGCGGCAGTGTTAATGTTAATGATATGGACAACGTGCTGAAATATACTGCAGGCGTGAATATCGACAATGCAAACTTGAGCGGTACCGGCAGCGCAGGCTCTATTGAGGCGCTTGCTTATACCGACGGCAAGATGAATTACAGTAATACGCTTAAATCTGCTGGCGTTGTTCCTGTTACTATCGCAGCAAGCAAGAATGTTATCACCTATAACAACAGCATCAATGTTACTGGCAGCAATCTGTCGACGGCGAAGGCTGATCAGGATATCACCCTCGCAGCAACGGATGAAACAACGGCAACCTTTGATACTACTGCTGATACCCAGGGCGGTGCTGTGGGTGCAGCTTCTGCTAAAACAGATAACACTCTGAACCGCAGCAACAAGATTACCGTTACTGACGGTAAGATCCTCAGCACCAATGACGTAAATATTTACGCAGGTGCAAACCTGGACGGCATCACCTCCTCGTTGACCTATAACGTGCTGGCGGATGCATATAACAAGACGGCAGTTCCTCTGGCTACTGCTCCGAAAGCCAAGAACACGATGACGCAGGAAAATCAGGTAAGCATAAACGGCGATATCGACAGTGTACGCCACGTCAACTTCAAGGCTGGCAAGGGCATGACCACTGTATCGACCTCTGCCCGCGAATATAACATCTATAAGGGTACCAGCGGCAGCGGTTCCGTTACCTCCACCGCCTTGGGCGAGGTAACTCCGGGCGAAACAGTTACCAACTATGTGGATATTGCCAGCGGTAAAAAGGTACGCGCAGGCATCCATAATAATCTGGAGCTTACCATCAGCGGCAGCACTAAGGTTACTAATCCTGAGTTTGACGCGAGCGGCAATGTTATTTCCGGTAAAGAAGGCAGCATAGACTTCAGCGGCATCAAGGTTGAAACTGGCGCAGGTCAGGATTGGTTCGATACCAAGCAGAATGTTACTGCAGATGTGGTTGAGCTGCAAAATGGTCTTTACGCCCGTCTGCAGGAAATTAATGATCTTCTGGGACAATATGCTTCCACTTCTGACGAATACAGCATTTTGAACAGTGAAAGAAACCGCATCATAACCCAGATGGAAGAAAATGGCTTTGTCAAGACCAGCGTAAAGGGTGGCAAAACCTACAAGAGCATTTTCGATAAAATTTCTTTGCCGGCAGTTGATGTCAAGGATATCGTTGTTTCCGGCGGCAACATCAACATCGAGGCTGACAAGCTGCAGGGCAGCGGCAGTCTGACAGCGCAGGGGGCCAAGAACCTGACGATTAATAACAGCAGTGACCTGTACCTGAAGATTAACGACCTGGCTATCAAGGATAAGGGCGGCGTAATCCGCTACAACGATGCTGAGGTGAGCAATGTTGATGGCTTCAATGGTACAATGAATACTGCTGCAGGTACTAACGCTGATCCGTAGATTACTGTCAAGAGCACTGGTACATCTAACAACAGTTTGACTAAGGCTGATATCGGTATCTTTGGTACTGTGCAGAACAGCACCGGTGACGTTTTAATCCAAAACAGCAATTACAATATCAACGTAGACGGCAATGCCAATATCAGCGCGCGCAACATCGAGCTGAAGGCTGAGAAAGGTTCGGTAACGCAGAACAGCAAGGGCCTGCTGCTTATCGGCGGTGACCCGGTAACCAAGTACCAGTTCAGCGATGCTATTGCTAAAAAGATTCAAAGCTATGTTTCCAATCAGGCTGTTAATAGCAAGACTACGATTGACTGGCTGAGCAATATCGGCAGCTATCAGGCGTATAAGGACGCTCTGATTGCGCATAAGGACGATCTTGGCCTTACTGATGCAGAGGTTAATGAGATCAGGAATTACAGCGTCAATAAATCCAGCGGTATCGTTGCAGGCAATAACGTTTATATCAGCGGCCTGAATGTTAACCTGGACGGCCTGGTACAGAGTGGCTACAAGAATTTCAAAGTTACACTTGATAATGCAGCCAACAACAAAATCAGCAATCTGGATAGGGACTATGCTCGTAACCAGACTGCACTTACCGACCAATATGTTATGTCTAACGATAAGTATTGCGTGAGCACAAAGGCCGGCGCAGTTTATAACGCAGCAACCGGCGCTTATGACTATACTGTGAAGGTTTACTACAACCCTGCAACTAAGGAGCTGCTGACGGAAGCAATTGAGCCTAACGGCGGTAAGATTTATATTACCGGTGCTCTGTCGAGCACTGGCAGCGGCAAGCTGCTGGCCATGGATGGTACTGCCAACATTGCAATTACAGTATTTTTATCATAAACTATAATATGACTTATTGCTTAAAAAATAAA
>JABLTM010054494.1_pt1 | contig 98440 bp, 64 predicted proteins | sample 7160121 | NCBI WGS metagenome assembly JABLTM01 (sample SAMN14651224, study PRJNA627086) | human gut metagenome | isolation source: feces | host: Homo sapiens
ATTCCTTCAACGCTCGCTCTTTCTGTTCTTTTGTATACATTTATTTTACTCCTTTAGGAGTCCAAGAATATGTCCGCACCCCCCTCTCATTTTCTCTGCTTTGCGTATTTTTAAATTCATCGGGTGACATGCCTGTGTGCTTGATAAACGCGCGGTAAAAGGTGGAATAGTCCTTAAACCCGCACCTCGCATAAATGCTTGTGGCTTTTTGCCCCTCCATAATTAAATTTTTAGCGGTTGTTACACGCCTTAAATTCAGGTATGATTTTATAGTCATACCTGTTTTTTCTTTCAGTATTTTATTAACATATTGCTGCGACGCAAAAATCTTTGAAGCAACAGACGCCGCAGTTATTTCCTCCGCATAGTGGTGGTCTATATAGTCCAGCAGAAAGTCCGACTTGCTGTCTATTGATATGTTTGAGTATTCGGGAGTATCGTCTGTAAGGATACGGTTTATTATTGTGATTAGCTGAACGGAATAGGTTAAAACCATTAAATCCGTTTCAGGCAGCGGATTTTTGCAGCACTGCTCAATTTTATTGAATATGGTATCAAGCTCATATTTTTGTACTCTTTCAGCGTCTATGCGATTGCAGGAGCCTGATTTTCGGGGATTGAGCATTTTAATAACCTCGGGAAATCTTTCAAGAAATCCGGGGTAAATATGCAGAAATTCGCGCTCATATTCACATTCCTTCAAAAACCTAAATGAATGTCTTTCCTTGGGTGTAGTCAATATAATATCACCGCTTGACAGCATATAGCCGTTATCCTCAACAGTATATAAAAGCTCGCCCTTTATAACATGAACTATTTCATAGCACTTATGAATATGCGTATCAAAGCTATATGACTCGGAGGTGTTATAGCTGTACATATACCCGTCATTATCGTTGGCAATACTATGATTTCCGTGCTTAATAACCTTTTTTTTCATTTATTTATCCTCTTTGTTATTGCGTTTATATTTATTTTACCACATTTTATCACAATAAATTCAAAAATGCAAACATATGTGTTTAAAATGCAATTTCAAATTCAGAACATATATTGTATAATGTAAACAAAAAGACAAATAAAAAGGAGCACAATGCCATGAAAACCAAAAGAATTATCAGCTTCATAGTTTCTGCGGCGCTTGTTTTGGCGACATTGCCAAATATTGCGTTTGCAAGCGGAGAAAATTATGTATGCGAATTTACAAAACTGTTAAAGGATAATGCAAAAACCATGTACGGAACAGCAGAGGATGTAATTAAGCTTGACGATTATACCACCGCGTATCTTACATACGAGGGAACATATGTTGACGCGGACGGAAAGGTGTATATAAAAAGCGGTACAGTTTGCAACGGAAACGGAAAGTATTCCAAAGGCTCGTATGTTTCCTTTACTGCGCCGTCGGACGGAACATTGACGGTTTCAGGAGAAGCGATAGGTTGGTTTGAGGGGAATACTTATAAGACATATGGCGGCAATTTAAGTATTGACGCTGTAAAAGGAACAACATATAATTTCGGCTACAGAAAAGACACCACATATATTTCCTCGCTTTCGTTTATCGGCGAGCAGATTGACGTTACAGGCTATGAGGAAAAGACGTTTAACGGTATCATAAGCCGTGTAAATGCTCCTGCGGAAGCTGCAAATTTACCGCTTATCGTATATCTTGGCGGAGCGGACAGCAGAGGCGAGGACAATTTAAAGCAAATGGAAAACGCGAAGCTGTTTCTTGACGGCTTTAAGGATAAAGCAATCCTTGCCGCTCCTCAGACTTTGAATGAATGGGATATTGACGCTTTAAACGGGTATATAAACGAAGCAAAGACAGAATATAACGCTTCAAGCGTGATTGCCGCAGGTCAGGCAAACGATGCGAAATCGGCATATTTGAGCGCGGCAGACAAAATCATAACAATAGACGGCACGGCAGAGCTGACCGCTGACGAAATTACGGCTGTTAAAGAAACTCCCGTATGGGCATTCGGTGCATACGGAGATAATATCAGCGCGGTAAGAGCGTCTGTAAACGCGCTTCAGACAGCGGGCGCGGATATTTTGTACACAGAATTTCTTACAGGCACAAATACAGCCGAAGCGGCGGCGCAGGAGGACATATTAGGCTGGATAAGCAGTACGGAAACACAGGAAAAAATTGTTGACCTTGTACTTTTCGCGGGTCAGTCTAATATGGCAGGCAGAGGAGAATACGCGGAGGCAACAAGGTGCGAGCCAAATCACGGCTTTGAGTATCACGCTGTAACAGAGCCTGGAGTTTTGACAACAGTCGGTGAGCCGTTCGGTAAGTATGAAAATAACAGTACCGTAAACGACGCGGGCTCAAACGGCATTGACCGCCGCAGCGGCGATATGGTATCGGCATTTATGGAAAGCTATTACAGCGTTTCGGGTATTCCGCTTGTCGGCGTTCAGTGCTCGCGCGGCGGTACTGAAACAAGATGGTGGAACAGTACTGTTCTTACCGAAGCGGCGGCAAGATATAACGAGGCGAAAGCGTACCTTGAAAGCTGCGGCTATACAATAGGCAAGAAATTTATGGTATGGTGTCAGGGCGAAGCGGATGCGGACGCGAACCGCAGTATAGATACATACAAATCAAACACAAAAAATATTTTTAATACTTTAAAGACAAGCACCGGCATAAGCGATATGTTTATGGTAAGAATAGGTCATTGCAAGACCTCGGGCGCGGCGGCGATTGACACGACAAAAGACCCCAGGTACAAGGCTGTAAACCTTGCTCAAAAGGAGCTTGCGGACGCGGAGGAGAATATAACGGCAGTCGCGTCCTTGTACACTGATGAATACGCTGCCCTAATGCGCGACCAATACCACTATCATCAGGAGGCGTACAACAGCGTGGGCGCGATAGCCGGAAACAACACGGCTTTTACACTGTACAATAAGGGTGAATGGACAGATTATTCCGAGCCGTCAGACGAGCCTGACCCAACGCTGATACCTGTTGATGGCGCGTTTGAAATCACAGCTTCTGCGGCGGAAATTGACGTGTCGGCTATGAAAAACTATGACAGCAATACATATCGTATGTATAAAGCAGACGGAAACTACGAGACCGTAACAGCGGAAAACGGTAAAATTATTAATACCACAGGCGGCGCTGTTACTGTCGTTCCCGAATATAAGTTTGAATTTACAAATGAGACTAATATTACAGACGAGCGCATCAAAGGCTATGTAAAGGTCGGCGAAAACTCGTACAGCACCGATAAGGGTTACGGACTTGCAAGCGGATATCATATAAATGAAAACGGCTGTCTCCCCAAAGACGTTCCGATTAAAATTGATTTGGCAAAGGGCTTTTATGATATTGAGCTTTACAGAAAAGGCGGCGCAAGGGCTGATGTTTACGCAAACGGAGTACAGATTATAAATAACTCTACCTCGTCAGGCTCGCAGAACCGTCCGTCCGGCTCGGCTGTTATGCAGGCTCCCTCTATGCTTCTTTCAGACGGTACGACAAACTTTACAATTGGTAATTTATTAGGAAGCAACGAGCGTGTTGCTTCGATTAAAATTGCCCGTGTACCCGAAAAATACAGAAAGCCTGTAATCTGGATTGCGGGCGACAGCGAATCAGCGAATTACTATCCGATAAACAGTGACGGCGATGACCTCCAAAGCAATAAAATTATGATGACAGGCTTCGGCATGCAGCTTGAAAAGCTGATGTCGGATAAATACGCCGTTGCAAACTTCGGTCAGCCAAGCGCAACGGTTAAGACGTGGTATGACGAGTGCTTCGAGTCGGTAAACTCACTGATGCAAAAGGGCGATACTATTCTTGTTGATTTCGGAATTAACGATTCAATAAGCTCATCAAATAAAATCACGCTTGATGTAATGAAGCAGTATATGAAAGATATTTCTGTGGCAGTAAAGGAAAAGGGAGCAAAAATGATTTTGATAAGCCCTGTATATAACGGCAAGTATCAGCACAGAACATATTTTACATACGACGCGTCGTCAGATACAAACGCTATGACCGCTTTTGCAAGTGAAATCGGCGTTGATTGCATTGACCTCAACAAATGGACGCAGTTATATGTAAATAAGGCAACAGCCGATACAGGCGACGCGGATTGGAGAACGCATAATTATCACGTCGGCGATAATCTGCATTTAACACAGCACAGCGCGGTTTTGGCGGCGTCCTTTATCGCTGCGGGCATGAGTGAGCTTGGCTATGAAACATCAAGCTATTCCTATACATATAAGGATATTTCAGAAATCGGTGCAGAAAACACGCGCGGAGCGGAAAGCGGAGTAAGCCGCGTTTACAGCGTTGACAGTGCGAAAGCGTTTATGAAAGACGGTACGGTAATACAGCCTTTAGAAAAGCTTACAATAAAATATGACGACAAATCAGGCGTTGTAACCGTTGACGGTGGAGACGGCACGGTTACAGGCGGAACTCTTATAAAAGCAGTATATGAGGGTGGAATAATGAAATCAATATCATCACAGGACATAGATTTTTCAGAAAGCACAAAGGTTACTCCCGAAAAAGGCATGAAGCTGTATTTATGGGAGTCGCTTAATTCAATGAAGCCTCTTGGCGAGGCGTATATATATACGGGTACAGGTCAAACGCCTGCGCCCACTTTCTCTCCGACCCCAACGGCAGTCCCTGACGAGCCGAAGGAAATAATATATGGTGAAGATTTTGAAAAGTACAATACAGGCGATAAGGCGGGCTGGACATCACCTGCCGGAACAGTGTCTGTAAAATCAGACAGCACGTCAGGCATAGGGAAATATCAGACTGTAGTGTCGAGTAAAAGCGGAACGTGCCGCAGCGGATATGTTGAATTGCCGAATGCTGTAACGGATAATTTTGTTTTTGAATGTGATTTTAAGTCTTCGTCAAATGTGAATGTGTCTGATTTGGAATTGGTGGAAAATAAAAATTCAATATACTCAAATCACGGTGTGTATTCAAATCAAAATTACGTTTTTACTATGGCAAGACCGAAGAGCGCAAATTGCTATGTTATAAATAATAAGTCGGATGACAGCGGATTTGCCGTTGACCGCTATGCTGACCCGATATTTAAAACAAAAGATGTTACAGGCAATCCATGGTTTCATATAAAGGTTGTCGGCGATATGACAAACCAAAAAGTTATAGTGTATATAACCTCGCTTGACGGAAATATAGAATATCATCACGGAATGTATGATATGAATGTCGGCAGAGAAAACAAGATAGGCTCATGGAAATGTATTCATTTGCTTTCTCCGTCAACAGGTGCGGATACATGTATTGACAATATTAAAATATACAAGGCTCGCAGGTCTGACCTTGCGCCGGTATATCATAAGGCAAAAATCACCTGTAAAGCATATTCGTTTGAGCAGTATGTAAAGGACGGCGAAAGCGTTGTGAACATTCCTGATGTATCAAGCTACGGACAGCATTTTGAGGGCTGGACAGTAGGAACTGATACGACAAAATACACAAGCGAGCAGTTAAAGAACGTACCTATAACGACAGATTGTGAAATTGTCGGAAATGTCGGAAACGGATATATCGAAGCTATGGCAAGCGTGGATTTTAAGGACTTCCCCGCAGGAGGAGAGCTTCAAATGGGAGCAGACGAAAACACATTCGGTTCTAACCCAATTTCGCTTTCGATAACAGGCGAGCAGGGTACAAGCCTTGTTACAAGCCCCGACAGCAGAGTAAATGATTATAAGGTAGAATGGACTTTTGACGGTTTCCGCACTCTTGACGGAGAAGCGACAGGCGAAACGGGCGAAAAATACTGTGACAGCTACGGTATTTTAAAAACAACCGACACAGCGCATAATACCGCGGTTGATTTTACATTAAAGAAGACATCTGCAAATTATTACGGAAGAGTAGTTGCTAAGGTTACATACAATGGTAAAACAACGGAAGTAACAAAACCGCTTGTACTTCTGGGCGACAAATCACAAAACAGTGCGGTTATTCTTCCGAAAAGCGGTTATACGGCGAACTTTAATAAATACGAAAACTCCTTAATTGGATATGAGGCAGAAAACAACGACATAGTTACAGGCGGCTGGTCTAAGTCAGGCTCGGACGTGACATATATGACCTTGAAAGCCGATAACAGCGGACAATTCCTGTCCTTTTCCAGAGCGGCAAGCGGAATTTCTTCCTTTACGCATCAGGAAATCGGCAATATCGAAGGCGAAACCGTATTTGAGCAGGATATACGCTTCGGCATGAACGGAAGCATTGAATACGGCGCAGACACGTCAAAAGGCACCACTACAGCGTTTAACTCGACCGCGTTTAAGCTGAGATTTGCAAATTCTAAATTCAGCTTTAACGGCAAAGAAATAGGTACGGGAGAAAAGGATACATGGTATCATATTGTTATAACCGCCGACCCGACTTCAAAGCTCTGCAATGCAAAAATATATAAAAGCGATACGCTTATCGCTCAGTCAGGCACGGCTTCGTTTGACAGCAGTTTTACAGAGGGTAAATATTTAAGATATACCCTAAGCGATAAAACCAAAAATACATCAATAGACATTAACAATGTGCTTGCGCGCAGGGCTGAAATTGACGAAAATACCTTTACGGTTACTACTCCGCAATCGGCTGATATTCCCGAAAACGGCACAGCGAACGTCAACATTTCAGCGGCGGCGAAAACTATGGACGGCTCGGACGCGCTCGGAAAAGCCGAATGGAAAATAGACGATGAATTTGCCGAGGGCGTGAGTATTGCTTCTACAGGCAATCAATCGGCGCAGCTTACCGTAAGCGCAAACGCGTCATCAGGCGAGCTCCCGATAAAGATTACAATAGGCGGAAAATCAAAGACTGTAAGTATAAAGCTAATCGGTACAAAAAATAATATCGCCTTTACAAGCGCACCGACAGGTGTACAGCTTGGCTCAAACGCGCAGTACAGCGCAGTTTTAAGAAACGGTCAGGGCGATACACTCACCGGCGATATTACATACGAGTTATACAATGCGGATAATATAACGAAAGTAACCCCGACAGGAATTAGCATAAACTCCTCAACAGGCTCTCTTACGGTTTCCGACAGCGCGGCGGCACAGATTATAGGTGTCCGTGTGTCAAGCGGGGATGTAAGCAAATTTGTGAGAGTAAATGTATATGACCTTAAATTCGCTTTCGGTACAGACAGCGTTCAAAACGGTTATACGCCGATAAACGCGTCAACTACATACAGTGAAAACCGCGGTTACGGAATAGAGGGAACGGCAAATACAGGCAGCGGAACAATGTCAAATCTGACCTTTAAGGTAAGGCTTGAAAAGGGTAAGGTTTATAATGTCAAGGCGAGGTATAAGGGTAAAATTGTATGTGAGAAAATTAACTCGTCCTTAACGGGCTTTGAGCGTTCAAAATCCGCTCTTGAAACCGACATATATGATGTTGCGGTATTCGGCGATAATATTATGGATATAACTGTTCCTTCGGGCAGCGAGATAGCGTCGGTAGAGATAACGCCTGTTACAAAAACTAAGGCTCAAAAGCCCGACTGGTGGACAATAGGCGACTCGACGGTACAGCAAAACGGCTCTTGGGGCTATACTATTGCGGCAACTGAGACAACTGACCTTTCAAGGTATCCCGAGCTTGCGGAGGTTATTGATGGTTTCCACAACAGCGGAAAAGCAGGCGAGCAGCACAGAAACTTCTATTCAAACGGCAGACTGAACAATATTTTAACAAAGATGAATATAGGCGATATTGTTTCAATAAGCGGTATGGGTACAAACGACTCGTCAAGCACGCTCGAGCAGTTCAAGGCTTATGACGAAGCGTATATGAACGCTATCATTGATATGGGCGGTTATGTAATACTCGGCTCATATACTCCGTCGGGAAATTACGGCGCTACAGCGGGTAAGGTTTATGACTCCGATACAATGACCTTTAAGGGTATGCGTACAAACGCATATGACAGAGCGATTAGGAAATTATATGAGGAAAACAAGGATAACCCTAAGGTCTTAGGCTTTATCGACATAGGCAAAATGGCAGACGAAAAGATGACCGCTGACGTAAAGGCGGTATATGACGCGGAAATGTCAGGCGGTAAAAACGAAGCCGAAGCGAGAGCTAACGCTAAAGCGGAGGAAATGATGGCTTGGTGGAAGGACTATAACCATTATTACACAACATTTTCGAATTACATTTTGCCGGACATAACATCAGAAATAGCTAAAATGATTAAATAGGCAAAATAAAACAATACAGCACATAAACTCTTTACAACAGGAGATTTATGTGCTATATTGTTGATAATACTAATTATTCGGAGGAATATATAATGGATAACTTGTACAGGAAAACGCCGATAATGGGCTGGGCGTCGTGGAATTGTTTCAGAACGAATATAACGGAAGAAATTCTGAAAGAACAAATAGACGCTCTGAAAGCAACGGAACTTGATAAATACGGCTATACATATTTTAATATTGACGATGGCTTTTTCGGCGGACGTGATAAAAACGGAGTGTTGCAGTTTCACAGAGAGCGTTTTCCTAACGGAATAAAGGTAGTCGCAGATTATGTGCATAAGAACGGTTTAAATGCAGGCATTTATTCCGACGGCGGCGACAAAACCTGCGGATATTATTATGATAACGAGGGCGAAAACGGAAATAATGTCGGTCTGTATAATCACGAGGAACAGGACTTGAAAATGTACCTTGAGGACTTTGGTTTTGATTTCATTAAGGTAGATTGGTGCGGCGGTCTGCGTCTTGGACTTGATGAAAAAGAACAATACACAAAAATATCAAAAATTATAGACGATATAAGGAAACGCACGTGAAGATGTATTGTATATAATATCTGCCGCTGGCACTTTCCGGGCGAATGGGCGGCGGAGGTTGCCGATTCGTGGCGGACTGGCGCGGATATAACGCCGGACTTCAATTCTGTAATCAATCAGATTGATAATATTAAGCCGCTTAGGAAATTCTGTTCTCCCTCGCATACAAATGACCTTGATATGATGCAGCTCGGCAACGGTATGAGCATTGAGGAGGAAAAAACACATTTTGCTATGTGGTGTATGATGTCAACGCCTTTAATGATAGGCTGCGACCTTACAAAAATATCAGACAGCACACTCGAAATATTGAAAAACGAGGAGCTTATCGCAATAAATCAGGATAAGGCTTGTAAGCAGGCGTATGTTATAAAAGAATTCAGAGCAGATAAATTGCTTGGTGAAGTATGGGTTAAAGAGCTTTATGGGAGCAATCAAAAAGCAATAGCGTTTCTTAACAGAAGCGAAAAGGCGCTTAATATGGAATTACTGTTAAAGGACGCGGGAATGTGCGGCAGGATTCTTTCAATCCGTAATTTGTGCGAGCGTTGCGATATAGAGGTTACAGATAATATAAACATAACTGTAAATCCTCACGGAACAGCAGTGTTTCGCATAAAGAGTGAAAGCGTTGTTTCTGTGCCTGATATAAATGAAGTACTGGAATATAAAAAGCCAAAGAATATTGCAAAAATATCTCTTGATAAAGCAAATGAACTGATTGCAGACGGTGCGGTGCTTCTTGATGTAAGAAGCGCAGATGAATATAAAAACGGTCACCTTGACGGAGCGGTCAATGCGCCATACACTGAAATACACGTCGCTGTATCAAGCCTTGTTCCTGATAAGGAGCAAAAAATAATAGTTTACTGCACGACGGGAAAACGAAGCAGTCAGGCAAAATATACGCTTGATTATATGGGGTATAAAAATGTACACTATCTCGGAGGAATTGAACTATAACAGAGAGGTAAGGACAAAAATGGTAAAAGAATTATTTCCGGACGGAACGCCGATTGACGATTGGTTTTATGATATACATATTCCGGACTTATCGGAATTGGGCAAGCAGTATGTATTAACCGATTATAATATTTTTGATGATGGTAAAATATATACGGAGGAAATACAGGGCTTGATTGACAAAGCGGCACAAAACGGCGGAGGAGTAATTGTAGTACCCGCCGGAACGTATATGACAGGCTCGTTATTTTTTAAACAGGGTGTTAATCTTTATATCAAAAAAGGCGGAATATTAAAGGGCAGCGATGACGTTTCCGATTATACGTTATGTAAAACTCGCATAGAAGGCGAAACCTGTAAATACTTTGCAGCGCTGATAAATGCAGACGGTATTGACGGATTTACAATGTGTGGCGATGGAACGATTGACGGAAACGGACTTAAAGCGTGGAAAGCATTTTGGCTGCGGCGTGAATGGAACGGAAAATGTACAAACAAGGATGAACAGCGTCCGCGTCTTGTATACATTTCCAATTGTAAAAATGTATTGGTGGCAAATCTGAATATGCAAAACTCACATTATTGGACAAATCATATTTATAAAAGCAATCATGTAAAATATTTGAATTGCCGTATTTTTTCGCCTGCTGAGCCGATACAAGCGCCGAGTACTGATGCGATTGACATTGACGTTTGCTCTGATTTTTTGGTGAAGAATTGCTATATGGAGGTAAATGACGATGCGGTCGTCTTAAAAGGAGGCAAGGGACCATGGGTGGACAGCGCTTGGAAAAACGGCAGCAATGAAAGAGTTATCGTGGAGGACTGCACATATGGTTTTTGCCATGGAAGCTTGACCTGCGGTTCCGAATCGATACATAACCGCAATATTATTTTCAGAAACAGTAAAGCATATGATGTATTGCATTTGCTTTGGTTTAAAATGCGTCCGGATACGCCTCAATGCTATGAATACATTAAAGTTGAGAATATTGAGGGCAGAGCGACAAATTTTATTGACATCAATCCTTGGACTCAATTTTTTGATTTGGGCGGACGGAATGATATGCCGGTATCGGTGGTTAGGAACATCGAAGTGTTGAACTGTACTTGTGAATGTGATACGTATTTTAACGTAAAACGAGATGATGGGCAATATATTCTTTCGGATTTTCATTTTGAAAATTTAGCTATAACAGCTAAGGAAAACGGATATACGGACGGTATTGTTAAAAATATGCAGGTGAAAAATGTTAATATAGAATTAACTAAATAATAGATTGAAGGTGTTTTTTTATGATAACAAATTCAAATTGGATAAGCTCGCCTGTTGACATTGGCGAAGTATGTCCAATATTTTCAAAGGATATAAAGGTCAGCAAGCAGATAAAAAAGGCGGAACTTACAATAAGTGCGACAGGCGTTTATGAGGCAATAATAAATGATAAGCGCGTTGGCAATTTTATTCTTGCGCCCGGTCTTACAAGCTACAAAACACGGTTGCAGTATCAGACATATGATGTTACGGATATGCTTGAAGATGAAAATGTTTTAAGCATATGTCTCGGCAAGGGATGGTACAGAGGAAGAATAAGCGCAAACGATAAGGAAATAAACCGGACAGACGGCGCGGTAATTGCAGAGCTTGTTATAACCTACACTGACGGAAGCACGGAAAGCGTTATAACCGATAATTCGTGGAGCGTCAGCACAAGCCGTATATTATTTTCCGACATTTACGACGGAGAAACCTATGACGCTTCAGCAGAAACAAAAGAGCTTGGAAACGCGGTAATAAACAACAGTATTTCAAAATTAACGCTAATCCCACAGGAGGGCGAAATCGTAAAGGAGCAGGAAAAAATAAAGCCTGTAAGTATGTTTATAACTCCCAAAGGCGAACGCGTGATTGACTTCGGACAGAATATCGCGGGATATGTTTCGATTGATTTAACAGCTAACAAAGGCGATAAAATCGTTATATCCCATGCGGAGGTGCTTGACAGCGACGGCAATTTCTACAATGAAAATTACAGGTCGGCAAAATCAAGGCTTGAATATATCTGCCGCGGCGGTCGTCAGGTTTATAAACCGCATTTTACATACTTCGGCTTTCGGTATATAAGGCTTGACGAATGTCCGGAAAATGTCAGTCTTGATAATTTCACGGCGATTGCAATATATTCCGATATGAAGCGCACAGGGTATATTGAAACGGGCAGTAAAAAGGTAAATAAATTATTTGAAAATACACTATGGTCGCAGAAGGATAATTTTATTGATATTCCTACCGACTGCCCGCAAAGAGATGAGCGTATGGGCTGGCTCGGCGACGCGCAGGTGTTTGCAAAGACTGCGATCTATAATTACAATACAAAAAAATTCTTTTCTAAATGGCTCGGTGATTTGCGCGCGGAGCAGCGCGAAAACGGCTCAGTACCCGATACAGTACCGAATTTCTGGCTTTTAAGCCGTTCAAGTACGGCTTGGGGCGACGCTATGACAGTTATTCCGTGGCAGTTATATCTGATGTACGGCGACAAGAAAGACCTTGAGGTTAATTTTGACGCCATGAAACGCTGGGTGGATTTTATGACGAATGACAGTCTTGACAAATATTTATGGACTTGCGCTGACGACTCGGATAAAATGTGGCGCAAGCATTACGGCGACTGGCTCGCACTTGACGCTCCGTCGGGAAGCTATCGCGGTATCACACCTGATAACTTTATTGCAAGCGCGTTTTATGCGTATTCAACTGACATACTGATAAAAGCGGGAAAAGTAATCGGCAAGGGTATGTCTGAATACGAGGAACTGCACAGAAACATTGTGTCAACCTTTAAAAAGACCTTTACCGAGTATTCAACGCAGACCGAATGTGTGCTTGCGCTGTATTTTAATCTTACTGATGATAAGGCGAAAACCGCAAAACAGCTTAACGATATGATAGTATCAAACGGAAATAAACTAAAAACGGGCTTTGTCGGAACTCCGTATTTACTGTATGCGCTGAGTGAAAACGGATATGCCCAAACCGCATACAGCCTGCTTTTACAGGAGGGATATCCGTCGTGGCTGTATGAGGTTAATCACGGCGCGACTACCGTATGGGAGCATTGGGACGGAATAAGAGATGACGGCACATTTTGGAGTACGGATATGAATTCGTATAACCATTATGCATACGGCTCAGTTGTCGATTGGCTGTATTCCGCTGCGGGAGGAATAAAACCCGTTGAGCAAAATTCAGGCTTTAAGGAGGCGGTTATCGCGCCTGTTCCCGATAAACGTCTCGGAAGCATAAATGTGTCGCTCGATACCGCATACGGTACAATAAAATCCGCATGGCATTATGAGGGCGATAAGGTATGCTATGAAATTACAACGCCCGTAAAAGCAACGATTATAATAAACGGTGAAGAGCATTTAGTAGTAAGCGGAACATATTATTTTTAAATAATAGAAAAATAAGAGGGTGAGTTTATGAAAAATCCGGTATATGCAGGAACAAAAGATTTTGATATAAACGTAGCGGAATTTAACAAGCCGTTTAGTATGCAGCGTCAGCATTATCATGACACATACGAAATATATCTTATTCTTGAAGGCGAAAAAAATTTATTCCTTGACGATAAAAAATATCTGCTAAAAAAAGGCAGTCTTTTTGTTGTCGAGCCGTTTGTGCTGCATATGACGACAAGCACTGACAAGGTTTATTTTAAAAGATATATAATGAATGTATCTTCTGATGTACTATCGCCGATGCTTACAAAAAGTGAGTTGGAATATCTTTTTAAAAAGCTGTCCACCTGCGTGCTTGACTTAAACGAAGATAAATTATGCCTTGCCTTAAATTACTTTGAGGAAATTCACAGATATAAGAATATTAAAAATTCACTTTCAAATAAGCTTATGCGTATGACAATAGCTCGCTTTGTGGATTTTATCAGCTGTGAAGAAAAGAAGCAGGCTGCAATAACGCTGAAAAACCCGACAAAAAAATCAGAGGCTCCCGTGATGCAGGCGCTGCTGTATATAAATATGAATTATACAAAAAGTATTTCTTTGGATTTTATAAGCGAATACGCTAATATGAGCAAATCGAATTTTTGTCTTGCTTTTAAAAAAGCCGTAGGAGATACCTTTGTTAATTATCTTAACACCCTGCGCACCTCGCAGGTTCATAAGCTGCTTTTGACAACCTCACTTAATCTTACGGAGATTGCTGCACAGACAGGATTTTCTTCTGTTGATTATCTCACAAGAACCTTTAAAAAAATTCACGGTATATCGCCGTCACAAATGCGAAAAAACAATAAAACGGTTTAAAATAATAATATTGTTCGCATTTGAAGAGAATTTAAGAATATAACAGTGGAAACGGTAATTACCGTCTGATATACTAAATACAGATACATTCATATAAAAATGCTGTTTTTGTGTACAACTCTCTCTCAATTAAGCTGAATACTGAACAGCATTTTTATTATGAATAATTTTCGGAATACTGCTTTGCATAAATTTTGCAGAACAGTATTTTTGTTATACACGGAAATTTTAATAATATTGTTCGTGTTTTTCCAACAGTCAAGAATTTAGTTAGTTTGATGTGTGATATAATAAACATAAATAATAAAAGTTTAATATTAATATTTGGTGAAGGAGAATAAAAATGGTAAAAAAATGCTATAACAGGGTACTGTCAGAATTGATGATAACATTGTTAGCCATAACACTTATGCTGACGTGTTTTTCCATAACGGCAGGAGCAGAGGTGAAATCAACCTTTATTATGGGAGATGAAGCAGGCGGAGGCATTACGGTAGAACCGGACTGCGGGTACGGCGAGCAGGCAGACGGATTAAAATACGGATTTATGGATATTGACGATAAGTCAACTCTTAAAGACGGTAGGTTTGACGGTTTTAGCGACGATATTATTACATATCTGAAAAAGGGTAAAATTAACGGAACATCATATGTAACTGCCGATTATGACAAATATGATGTGGAAACTCTCTCGAAATTCGGCGAAGGAGTTATGCCTGTGCGTTTTTCAATCGGAGCAGACGCAAACGCTTATTATACCGTTACTGTAACTGTTGTGAACACAAGCGAAACAGACAGTACGGAAATAAGCCTGTTTTCGGAAAAACGTCATTTTATTTTATACAAACATACCCTTGAAGCGGGAGAAACAATTACAAAGACATGGAATGTAAATCTTGTAGGACAGTATTATAATTCATCTGGAAATTATAATGACGATGCTATTAACATAGCTGTTGCAGGCAAAAATGCAGGATTGGTTTCCGTAGAAATAGAAAAGTGCGAAAATGTAGGGAAAACCGCATGGCTGCTTAACGATTCCACAGGTGATGATGTTGAAGCATCGCTTCCGTTTTTTGACCTGAGTAGCCGCGGCGGAGTCGGTCAGGCTATGGCTAAGTATATAAATCCCGAAATAGCTATATGCAATCACGGCGAGGGAGGACTTAAATCAAGTGACACGAAGCATTTTGACAGAGTTGTTGAGAATATGCGTTCAGGCGACTATATGTTTGTGCAGTATGGTTTTAACGGCGAAACAACCGACTCATTAAAGAAAAATCTACCGCGTTACTATAATGCGGCGCATGAAAAAGGCGTAAAGCTTGTGGTAGTCAGCACAACGGAGCGTCATTCGTCACAATTTTGGAGCAGCGGTGTGTGGAAGCCGAGCAACGCCAATATAGCTAAAGCAGGCAAAGAATTCGTAGAGGATATGATTGAAAATCAAGGCGCGGAGGATATTGCTTTTATTGACCTCAATACGGAAATTAACAAATGGATGAATACCGTCGCTCCTGCTGTAATGGCTCAGCGTCAGAGAGCAGGCTTTGACGATACTGATGTGAACCGAAACTCAATGGATTACTATTATTGGGTAACAAGAACGGTAGGTATAGATAATATTCATATGAATAATGCAGGGGCGGATAACGGCGGATATATTCTTCTCAATGAGGCAAAAAGAATTGCTGATACGGGAAACAGTGAAAATGCGACGAAATCAGAACGTATTCAGGCTAATGTTCTGAGTGAGCTTGTTGAGAATATGAGCAGTGAGCAGCCCTACAGTATATCGGACGATATAGTCGCAAAAGGCTGGGCGCCCAATGATGCTTATCCATATCCCTTGTCAAGCGACGTTGTATATGAATATCCGATATATGTTAAGGATACAGCGGTTTCAGAGGCAGACAGAATGTGCGTAAGGATTAATGCAGAATATGACGGCAACGGCGTACTAAAGGATATACAAACACAAAATATTCCGATGTCACAAATCAGCGAGACAAAAAATACCGATATACATAAAACCTTTTACTGGAACTCTATAAAAGGAATGAAGCCTGTAAGCAAGGCGTCTGCGGAATGTACCGTCATAGATTATATTTCACTCAAGGTACAGGGAGATATGCAGTATTATGCTCGCGGCGCGGTAGATATTATTGACAAAAACAATAATGTAATTGACACCTATTATTCTGTATCAACCGACATTAACAGCGATATAGACCACATAGACAACACAGCCTGCAAATACGGTGAAATATATAAAATGTATTTTGACAATGCGGTAATTCCTGATGAATGTACTTACAGAGCGTATGCCGTACCCGTAGAAAATAACGGTGACGAGCCTGTGGAGGGTGAGAAAAATTACTCTTCATATTGCTACAAGGAAGATGAAACCGATACCTTGCTTTTATCGGAACATTTTACTGACGCAGAAAGCGGCTGGGGCGCAGGCGGAAGCGCGACAACAAAGTATAATGAAATAGCGGATAAGGACGGCATATCAGCGCTTAAAACAGGTAATAACGGTTCGGGCAGCTATAATTTATACAAGCGTTTTAATAATAACGCAGAGGTATCGTCCGGAATTATAAAACTGCATTTTGCAATGAATTATTCATACGGCAGCTTTGTAATCAGACTGACAAGCTCGCAAAAAACAGGCTCGTATTTAAACGGTATAAAAAATATTATTGTGAGAGACGGCGAGCTGTCGTTTGAGGACGGTACAGAGCTTGGAAAGGTTAAGACGGGAAAATGGACGGATATTGACCTGACGCTTGACTTGATTAAGGGAGAGCAAAGTGTTTCGGTTGCAGGAGGAGAGCCTGTAACTATCGCTATAGATAAGCTTAAGTCTGAAAATGCCGCCGATACTGACGGAATATTGCCGATAAGAGGCTTTGGAATTTCTCATTTGGAAACAGGCTCAACAATACCGTCATATTCGTTTGAAGCCTATTTTGCAGATATAGATATAAAAACCACAGTTTGTGATATTCCACAGTATATAATAACAGCTCAAAGCGATAATGAACAATATGGTACTGTATCTGGAAGCGGAAAGTATGCGATAAATTCCGTTGTAAATCTGAGTGCTAACCCGAAAGACGGATATGAATGCGTAGGCTGGTATGATAATGATAACAAGCTGATATGTGACAGCGAGGCGTACTCGTTGCGTGTGCGAGACTATAAAATTTTGTATGCACGGTTTGCTCCGTCGTCGGTTATTGATACAATAACAAGCTTTAGCGAGGACTTTGAAAATAATGCAAATATTTTCGGAATAAGTCCCAATAAAAAAAAATCGTCTTATACGGGCAAGGCTTCAACGGCTGAAATAAAATCGGGCATAACCCTGATAGATACGGCAAACACTCCAAATTCAATTTTCGGACAGAGAATACTTGCATTGTCCGGCGGTAAGGCTGTTTCAGCCGTTTTAACCACGCCTGTAAAGCTATCGGATAATCAGATTTTTACACTTGAATTTGACTGCTTCTACGGTTATCAGGGCTCTTCCGCTGACGCTAAAGCAGAGATAACAGACAGTCAAAAAAGGAGCTTGGTAAGCTATACATGGAACTCGAAAAATTCACAGATTACGGATGTTAAAATAGGAGGTATTGTTCCCGACGGTTTTACTGCGTTTCGCTTTAAGAGTAAATCGAGCGCGTCAAGCGGTGCAGACGGTTGGAATGCCTCCAAGGTGTTCAGTCTGACAAACAAGAGCTATACGCCTCATGTGACAATAAATATTGACGGAAACAGAAATGTTACGATTAAATTTTCATCAGAGGCAGACGAATGTAATGAAATCTATACGGGACAGCTTAACGAAAGCTGCGATATATCCGAATTAGTGCTGAGTACGACAAGTGCGTTAAGCGCAGATAAAGCTGTCGGGTATGATAACTTTGTACAGACGATACAATAATTTAGTATGAATTTCAAATGTTTATATAGTCAGATGAATAAGGAGATATAAAAATGCTAAAACAAATTTTAAGTGTATTGCCTGCTGTCAGTATGCTTTTAGGTACGCCCCAATTTGCGCGCGCGGCGGAGCTTACTCCGTCCGCACCTGTAAATGTATATGTACCTGCGGCGGCAATGACATATTCAAGTATATCAATTATGTGGGATAAACCGCAGAACTATAAACAAATTACAGGCTACAAGGTATATATCAACGGTAATCCTCTTTCTGTTACCGCGACAAACGAAACATACTATACGGCTGATAATTTAGAGCCTGATACAGAGTACACTTTTACCGTTACTTCTCTTATAGGCGAAAACGAGTCGGCAAAATCAAATGAAGTAAAAGCCAAAACAGAAATTAAAGGTAAGGTGCATAATGTTATGAACGCGCCTTATAACGCAAAGGGTGACGGAGAAACGCTTGACACAGCGGCAATTCAAGCGGCTGTTGACGCATGTGAGGACAACGATATTGTGCTTATTCCCGAAGAATATATATTCCTAACGGGCGCGCTTGATTTAAAAAGCAATATGACGCTGGAGGTAAACGGAACGCTTTTAAGCAGTAAAAACGCGTCTGATTTTGAAAAGAAAATTGATATATCAAAAGCCTACACAGGCGGTACGGCAACGGGAGTTACATATACCGAGGAAGCGCCTAAAAGACTTATTTGGAGCAGAATTGAGGGCTGGGAGCAATACTCGTACAGAAGCCTTATAAATATAGGCTATCTTGATGAAGCTACAGATTACAGTACAGACAAAAATTATGTATGCCAAAATGTAAAAATAATCGGCAAAGGCACAATTACAGGCGATAATTACCGCGCAAATTACGCGCCGATAAAGGGTAACGCTACCGCGCTTGCAATAGACGAGGGCAGCAGCGCGGATACATTTTATGATATTGCAAATTCGGAAACCGCCGAAAATAATATACGAAGCAGAATACGCGGTCGGCTTATAAACGTAAGCAACGCGCAGAATGTGTATATCAAGGGTGTAACGGTCGCAAAACCGCCTATGTGGACGGTGCATATGATTTACAGCGATAATGTAACAACTAACGGCGTAACCTTTAACACAAGCGGCTACCGCAATGGCGACGGCTGGGATCCCGACTCATCTACAAACTGTACAATTTACGGCTGTAATTTCAATACGGGCGACGACTGCGTGGCGATTAAATCGGGTAAAAATCCCGAGGGGAATGCGATTGCAAGACCGTCGGAGAATATCAAAATTATCAGCTGCACAAGCGAGGGCGGTCTTGGCTTGGCTGTCGGAAGCGAGATGTCGGGCGGCGTCAGCGGAGTTTATGTGCGAGATTGCGTGCTGTCCAATACACGCTATGGTATAGAGTTAAAGGCAAATAAGGTGCGCGGCAGGTATATAAAAGATTTCCACGTTCAGGACAGCACTGTTGACCGTGTGCTTATTCATTCGGTAAGCTATAACGCGGACGGTGAAGCTGCCGATACAAGTCCTGTATTTTGCGATATGTCATTTAAGAATATGAATATTCTCGGCTACAGCAGCGAAAAGAGCAATCCGTGGATAAATACCTCGATTGAAATGGAGGGCTTCACAAGCGACAGCGGAAGTGATGAATATTACATTAAAAATATTTCCTTTGAGGATATAACGGTTGGAACGGAGAAGAATATCACGCAGAATATATCAATGAAATACTGTCGTGATATAGTCTTCAATAATGTACGGCAAAGCGACAGCGCAATTCCTCTTTATCCGAATACCGATACCACCTTTACCGTAGACGGCGGACAGCTTGCGGATATTGTACCTAAGTTTACAAAGTCGATTGAAGCCGAAAAGATGAATTTATCGGGCTACGAATTTGAGAACAACAGTGCGGCGTCAGGCGGCGGTTGCGTTGGTGCGAACAAGTCGGGTAAAGGAACTGCAAAGGCGCAGTTTGCAGGTGCGGATGGTAAGTATCATTTAAAAGTAACATACTTTGATGAAAATGACGGAAACGCGGAATTTAAGCTGTATATAAATGATGCTTTGGCGGACGAATGGATTGCCGATAAGGATTTAGGCTCGGCAAATTCAGATGAAAAAACACTAACTACGCATACTGTAACGGTCAATTTGTCAAAGGATGATATAATCCAAATAGAGGGCAAAAAAGAAACGTATGACCCTGCGCGGCTTGATAAAATTGAAGTTGAACGCACGGCTGATTTGGAGGCTTCAGAGCCTACAATTACAGTAGATAAGGTTACGGTCAATATAACAAGCAACGTGTCAGATAAGCGAAACGCAGTGCTTATCGTCGCAAGCTATGAAAACGGTGTTATGAAAAATATATCCGTTTCAGATGAAACTGAAATAGGCGCAAACGGAACAGTAACTCTTGAAACAAACGCGCCGACAACAGATGAGTATAAAATTATGGTATGGGATAGTTTAAATAATATGAAACCGATTCTAAGAGCTTTGAATAATCACAACCGGTGAAGTTATGTTCAACAGAAAAAAATATATGTAAAGTTGTGTTAATTGTGAGGGCTTATAATATGTGATAGAATAAAAGACAGAAATCATATTTAAAGAAAGGGAAAGACTATGAGGACGAAAAAATTATTGAGCATAATATTAACAGTATTGTTTGTGACAAGCTGGCTGAACGGATTCGACATTTCGGTTTTTGCCGATTACAGCAATGCAGACGGTATTATTCAATGGGATTTTGCTGAATATACAGACAAAATAACAACTACGGAAGCCGGATTTACGGAAGTCTACAACGGGTTGACTATAGCTATAGCTAACAATGGCGATGACAGTATATCTACAGGCGGAGTATATTGGCGAGGCGGCGGCGACCCAAAGGACGGTGACAGCCCGAGATATATTTCATATACTCCCGAAGAAAATGGAACATTATATGTGACGGGAAAGCTGAATAATAGCGGGGGACGCTGGGGAATACATACAGCTCTTAATTATGCATTTTCTGCGAACAACAGTACGCAAAGCACGTCTGAGGAAACTGTTTCAATGGAATGTACGGCAGGGAACAGCTATTACATATATTCAAAAACACGTTCCGCAACGGTAAAAAGCATACGATATGTAACCGAAAACGCAGCGCTTACAGCGAAGGTTACATTGAATAATATGTACGGTGATAATATGCTTATTCAGCGCGGCAAGCCGATATATTTTGAAGGATATTCGGAAAATGCCACAGGTGCGGTAATTACTCTCACAAATGACAGTAATCCTGATGATAGCCAAACAAGAAACATTGAATCGTTATCAAATGGCGGCACTTGGAATGTAACCTTTGATGCGGTATCAAATTATACCGATACATATACTTTAACGATTGTACCCGAAACAGACAATCCAAAAAATCAAACGGAGAACACGGTTATAAGCAATATTAAATTCGGTGATTTGTATTTGTGCGGAGGTCAGTCAAATATGTGGTATTATCTCACATATTATATAGGTCTTGATTATACGCAGCAGGAAATAGACAGCTGCAAAAATTCCGATATTCGCATATTACAGCTTCCCACGCCGAGCGAGGATAACAGAGAAGTAAACCGTTCACAGCCGCAAAATAAGCTTGCCATTGACGCACAGTGGCGCGAGCTTGACCGTGATTTTGTAATGAACAAATATCTTCCCGCAACGGTGTATTCACTGGCAAAAAAGCTGAACGAGGAAACAGACGTGCCTATCGGTATCTTGTCAACGGCGGTAGGCGGAACAACTATCGCTCAGTGGCTTGAAAACACGGGAATAGACGATTTCAACAAGAAAAAGAATTGGTATAATTCAAGAATTTATCCGCTTCATAATATGGAGCTGTCGGGAATTTTCTGGTATCAGGGATGCAGCGATAAGGATAACGGCGCTGACTACTATGAGCAGAAAATGACTGCGCTTATTAACGATTACCGATATTTATTCGGTAACGCGGAGCTTCCGTTTTATTATGTTCAGCTTACAAGAAACGGTATAATTTATCCAGATACAATCAGTGATGAGCGTCAGGACAATACGGGTATGCGAGATGTGCGTCAGGCGCAGACAAACACATATCTCAATATGAAAAATAAAATAAATCTGGGATTTGTGTCCACGCTTGATATATACGGAGAAAAAGAATATATAGCAGGAAAAAATAAAAATTTCAGCGCAAGAGTTAATTATCATACAGCTCAGAAGCCGATAATAGCAAACAGGCTTGCAGACTGCGCCCTAAAGGATATTTATAAAAAGGACACTCATAAGGACGGAAGTAAAATATATTCTCACGGACCTCTGTATAAGTCGCATTATACAAGCGGAAACAGATTAGTTGTTGAATTTGACGCAAACGGAAGCTTGTCCGTAATGCCAAAGGAACAGTACATGGATAATCATTCAGAGAGCGTATGGAACGCGAGGGGAATAAATCCCGATGAATTGCAGGAATTTGAAATTGCGGGAGATGACGGAGTATATTATCCCGCAAGGGCAGTCATTGAAAACAATGCAGTAATTCTTACAGCCGATGATGTTTCGTCCCCCGTAAGTGTTCGATACTCATACAGCGCGTATCCTGAGTGCCCCAATCTGACGGATGAGTCAGGTATTCCGGCATATGCGTTTACTGCGGAAAATCCAAATTATTTCTCATGGAAATTCAGCTTCGGTTCAGAAAGTAATAACGGTTTTGTTAATGTTAGAGCTTCTGATGAATACAGCGAGGAAAAGGGATACGGATTTTTGGGAATAAGCGATACAAGCGCCGATTATCCGAAGGTAGTGGACGGATATTATCAGGATACAGACCACCTGACAACGCTTTTAGAGGGTGGCGGCTATATAAAAACAACTGATAAGCAATATCCTCTCAGATTTGCGGTAAAGGTTGAGCCTAATACCTATTATAAAGTCAAAGTAACTATGAGCGCGAATGACGAGGACGCGGATGTTACTCTGACATCAGAGAGAAGACATTTTATTCTGACAAATGAGAAAATACAGGCAGGAAATACTCTGACAAAAGAATTTACGGTCGGAGTTCATAATGTTAAATGGAAAAACCGTGACAGCGGAAAGCCTGTTCCCACTGTATATACAGACGATATGCTAAATATCGGAGTAATCGGAGAAAATGCCGCTCTTAACTCCATTGAGATACAGCAGGTTGAAAAGCCCAAAACACTGTGGATTTTCGGTGATTCAACCGTCTGCGATACATTTACGTCTGTTCCGTATAACGGATTTGATACAGCTTCGGGCTGGGGACAGGCGGCGGCTAAATATGTCAATGAAGACGTCGCTGTTATCAATCTTGCCGAGGGCGGACTCGCGGTGAGTGAAACCTCTTACTTTGATGTGGGGAAAAATGATATTCAGTCGGGTGATATTGTTTTAATGCAGATGGGACATAATGAAAATTCGGCAGCAAAGTATAAGGCGGGGCTTGATTACTATTATAATGCAGTAACAAAAACAGGTGCGACATTTGTTTTATGTTCGCCTATTCACAGGCTTACAAGCAATCAGCAGACATTGCCGTGGACAAAAACAGATGTTGACAATATTTATACTCCAGCCGCAAAGGAATATGCTCAAGGTAAAAATATACCGTATATTGATCTTAATAAGCTTACCTACAACTTGAATAACGAGCTTGGACTTGTAAAAACGTGGTATCTGCATACCGCATATTGGCAGGCGGGAGCAAACGGTGCGACAGCCTTTAACGACGCTACTCATATGAATGATTACGGTGCGGATAATACCTGCTCATTGCTTATGGCAGAATTGAAAAATATTGTAGCGGGATATACAGCCGAGATACTTAAACATGCCATGATACCTTCCGATGAAATTATGAAAAACGGAGGCAATGAATATGTCATGCCTCCGTATAAAGGAAATAACGAGATATTCCCATATCCGGAAGAAAGCGATTTTGAATATGAGGTGGAATTATCTGACGAGGTTGCGGAAAATAATGTATTAAAGCAGATAAAGCTAAGGCGCAATGTGCAGTTATCATATATAACGGTTTTTGCGGCGTCATATGACAACAACGGAGCGTTGTCTGATTTAGTTACAAAGCGTCTGGAGCCGTCGGCGGCAAACACTGCTGAAACAGTGGAATTTACAGACGATAATCATATAAACGGTCTGACAATTCCACAGAACGGAAGTGTTAAAATATTTGTCTGGAATGGCGCTTTTGTTGATGGCTCAATGAATATGAAGCCTCTTTCAAATGTAATGGAAATAAAATAAAAAAACATCGGAGGAATTTAAGTTCCTCCGATGCCCTTATGCCTGCGTTTGTATTCGGACGGTGTGCAGTTAAAGCGTTCTTTAAAAAGCCGTATAAAATACTCATAACATTCAAAGCCGCTGTCAAAGGCGATGGTTTTAATTGTCGCATTTCGGTTTTCAAGCCAATGGCATGCATTATTAAGCTTGAGCGAATACAGATATTTTTTCGGCGTAGTATTAAATTCCTGTTTGAAGATTTTAAAAATATAGCTTTCAGATACGCCGAAACGTTCTGTAATGTCGTTAATATTGTTTATGAATATGTAATTGTCGTTAACATACTGAATTATCCGGCTTGCTTTTGAAACAGGGTTTTGTTTCTGCGACGGCATATATTCTTCGGAACGTTTTGCGGCGGCAGAAAGAAGGTCGGCAATCTGTGCAAGCTTCATAAAATTATTATCGGCTTTTACAACAAAATTATCGGCAATGCTTTTGATTATTTGAAACTCATTGTCGCTAAGATGAATGACGGTATAGTTAAAACATTTCAACAGATGCTTTTTGGCTTCTTTGGTAAAATAAAAGTCGGTAAAACGATCAAGCAAATGTATACATATTCCGGCAAACGGCGTATCACCGCGGCTGGTATGAGGAATGTTTTTATTAAATAATGTGACGTCATGCGCGCCGACCTTATACTCATTATCACCTATTGTAACAATTCGGCTGCCGCTTTCTAAAATATAAATTTCATATGAATCGTGATAGTGCATGTAAGGCATTGTCCAGCCCTCGCTGTGACTTTCCTTGGATATTGCAAAATCTTTGGTCATAAACGAGCGTTTTGGTTTCATATGACCACCTCCTTCACTAATTCATATTATAATATATTTTGCAATAAATTTCAACAAGAAAAGTAAAGCTTTAGTCAATATTTTTTTTCACCGGTACAGCGGTGATAATTGAAAGAGAGATATTTTAATGGTATACTTAAACAAACAAGTAAAAAGGCGCTGTATATATTTCCTTTATTCTCTCTCTTTTGTATACTACGCCTTTTTTATTTGAAGTAGAGGTATGTTAATTGATAGATGGATTGACCTATAGTATAATATAGAAAACGTAACTATTCGGAGGCAGTTATGAGAAAAATAATTAAATTTGATAGTCAGTGGAAATTTTTCAGAGGAGATTTACCACCCGTAAAGGATACAGATAATTGGGGCGGGGCAAAAGCGAGGGCGTATGATTTCGGCGCGGCTTCGGAGAAATATGACGATTCACAATGGCGATGTGTAGACTTGCCTCATGATTTTGTCGCAGAGGGCGAATATTGCTTTAAAAATTCCGCAAGCGAAGAGATGCGGGAAATTCCAGAAATGGAGAGTATAGGCAACAGGCTGCTTGCGGGTGGCTGTCTTGAAGGCGGAGTCGCATGGTATCGGAAATGGTTCAAAGCGGATAAAAGCCTTGCAGACAAACGCATTTATGTTTACTTTGACGGAGTATACCGCGATAGCACTCTGTATGTAAATCAATATTATGTGGGAACTCATAAGAGCGGTTACACGGGCTTTTATTATGACATTACAGATTTTATAACATTGGGCAGGGAAAATATTATAGCAGTAAGAGTAGATGCTTCTGAACGTGAAGGCTGGTGGTACGAAGGCGGCGGCATATATCGCGATGTGCGGATTGAAATTGTTGATAATATACATATTGAGCCTGACGGAGTATTTGTAACTGCTAAACCGAACTTAAAAAACGGCACGGCTGAAATTGAAATAAGCGCAAATATTTTAAATCGCTACTTTGAAGAAAAATCAGTATGGGTGGAGGCTGAAATAAAAAACAGCGACGGTCATACAGTTTCAAGATTGGATAGGGCAGTGTCAATAAAAGGCTGGGACAGAGCGGGATTTTCAGATAGCGAAATAATAAATAATGTAAAGCTTTGGGATATTGATGATCCAAATTTGTACAGCGCAAAATTACGGCTGTATTATAACGAAAATGTATGTGATGAATACACCTTAAGCTTTGGTATCAGAGATATACGTTTTAATCCCGACAGCGGATTTTATCTTAACGGAAAAAATATTAAAATAAAGGGACTATGCTGTCATCATGACCATGCAGGTATGGGAATTGCCGTTACGAAAAGTGTTAATGAATACAGAATACAGCAGATGAAGAGCATGGGAGCCAATGCGATAAGAAGCTCGCATTATCCCGCGGCACCGGAGCTTTTGGATATATGTGACAGAGAAGGAATGCTTGTTTTTGAAGAAACAAGAAGAATGTCAAGCGCACCGGAGGATATAGAGCGATTAAAATCAATGATTAAGCGTGACAGGAATCATCCGTCAATATTCTTATGGGGTATAGGAAATGAGGAAATTTTTTCTCAGCACCGAAGTGAAACAGCACTTACAACCTTGACAATGAAAGCGGAGATAAAGAAACTTGACCCTACACGTCCTATCACCTCTGCAGTGGTATGCTGGGACGGAGAACAAAGATATGACAATGCACGTATGTATATGGACGTTACAAAAAATCTCGACGTTATGGGCTTCAATTACTGTGCAAATGCGTGGGACGATTACCATACGCAAATATCCAATCAGCCTGTTATCATTACAGAAGCGTCGTCAAATAGCGGAACAAGAGGTTGCTACAGCACTGATGAAGCCAAGGGACACTACTTCATATTAGATGACGAAAATAGGAATAAATGTCTAAGTGGCGAAAAAGCTGTGAAAAAGGACGTCGGAGAAAACACTTGGAAAAAGTTTGCCGAAAGCGATTACTTGTCGGGAATATTCCTCTGGACGGGAATGGATTACAGAGGTGAGCCGACGCCGCTTAGATATCCTGCGGTATATTCGCAGTTCGGAATTTTTGACTACTGCGGTTTCCCGAAGGATAATTACTACTATTATAAGAGCTGGTGGCAGAATGAGAACGTTCTTCATATATTTCCTCATTGGAATTTTGTCGATAAGATTGGGGAAAGGGTCAATGTGTATTGCTACAGCAACCTTGACGAAGCTGAAATTTTTGTGAACGGAAAAAGCTATGGTAAAAAAGCCATAGAGAAAAATGGTTATCTTAAATGGGATAACGTCACATATGAGACGGGAATGCTTACGGCGAAAGGATATAAGAACAACACTGAGGTAATAACAAAAAACATATGCACAACGGGAGAACCATATAAAATTAACGCCCAGCTGTATAAAGATAATATCAGCATAAGCGATACGGCGATAATAAACATAAGCGTTGAAGATAAGGATGGAAATATAGTACCGACAGCAGACAACAAAATTAAGTTTGAGATATCGGGAAACGGCAGCTTTATCGGCTGCGGAAACGGTAATCCCGGAGACCACGACAGCGATTTTATACCTGAACGCAGAGCTTTTAATGGTTTATGTCAGGTTCTAATAAAGGCGGAGGATAAGGGTAGAGTAAAAGTAGAACTAACCTCGGAGGAACTTGCAGGCTGTGAGTGTACAATTAATGTAATATAAGGAGAACTGACTATGAAAATGTTAAATAAATTATTATCCGTAGCTTTGTTGCTTACAATGCTTATGTTTGGAATTCAGGGAATGAGTGCAAATGCGGAGGAAACTGCCCAAACTCACGAAACCAGAATAATGCACATATCCTTTGACGATGTATACGAATGTCTTTATGACATAACCGTAAATGAATATAATTCCGCGTTTGAAAATCCCATGCTTGCTGATTTAAAGAAGCTGCATGAGGAATACGGCGCAGTATTTACGTTAAATTGTTTTATAAAATCAAGTAAGCAAAATAATTATGATATTGCCAAGCTTCCCTCGCGCTATAAAGACGAGCTTTCCTCGTGCGCCGATTGGCTTAGATTTGCTTTTCACGCACAGGATGACAACACCCGTTATGATGAGGATTGCGCCGAAGAAATTGCGGCGTCATATAAAATATTTACAGATGCGATTTTGAATTTGTCGGGAAATCCGAAAAGCATTGATACCGTTACCAGATTGGGCTTTTTTACAGGTAACGAGACAAATGTCAGTGCGATTAAGAATTGTGATTACGGCATAACAGGACTTTTAACAGCAGATGACGAGCGTGTGTCATATTATTTTTCCGAGGATTCCAACAGCTTTATCAATACAAATAATGAGTGCTATGATATTGATAAAGGCTTTAAGATGATACAAACTCAAAAACGTCTTGAGGGCGTAAAGGACACGGCTGCGGAACTTCAAAGGCTTGATGAATACACAGGCAATATAATTGAAGTGTTTACACACGAAAGTGAATATTCCAAAATAAAAAGAAGGTTAAGCGAATATGTAAAATGGGCGAAAAATAACGGAATAGGCTTTGGCTTTGCACAGGATTATCCTGTCAGAGCAATTTCAGCAAACAGTGTGAAGCAGACAGGTCAATATATTACATATAATTTGAAAATTAAAGCCCTCGGTTCTGACGCAAGGGTTATTTGTGCTGTTTATGATAAGGATAAAACGCTTATTGATATTCAATTAAAGCCTATACAACAGAACGTAGATTTTATGACAAAGGAAGCGTCAGGAGGAAGAGTAAAGTTTATGCTGTGGAATAGTCTTGAAGGAATGATACCGCTGTCAGAGCCTCTTGAGCTAAGTGCGGAAACAACTCCTACACCTACGCCACGACCTGAAAGCGATGTTATAACGCTAAACAAAACAAACTATCCTCTTGTTGTGGGAAATAAGAGCAAGACTGATTTTTCCGACTGGGAAACACGAGGAAGCAGCGTACAGCTTGCTGCAAGTGTAAACAGCGAAAGATACAGTGCATCAGATATAACGTGGGAGTCGGCTGACGAAAGCATAGCGACTGTCAGCAGCAGTGGTAAGGTCAGAGGACGAACAACCGGTTTTACGGAAATATATGCGAAATTGCCTGACGGCGACAGAGCGGTATGCTCGATTTCAGTTATTGACAACGTAACAAGAATAACGGTACAATCGCTTGAATTTAATACGGATGAATTAAATATGTCCGTTGGAGCAAGTGCGGAGCTTATCCCGATTATAAATCCAAAGGATGTATTTAATAACGGTATGCTGAACAGCAATTTAACATGGTCAAGCACAAACGAAAGCGTTGCTTCCGTAAGCGACGGAAAAATAACTGCAAAGAGTAAGGGAACTGCCGTAATAAAAGCTGTTTCCGCCGATATAGGCAGAAGCGCGGAATGTGTTGTAAGCGTATTGGATACTGCGCGGGAAACCGAGATAAACGCTCAAACGTCTGCTTTTGATATGACGGTCGGTGAAAAACGACAGCTTGACGCTCAGTGCGAGAGCGAGATTATATGGAAATCCGAAAATTCGTATATTGCAGACGTTGACAGTGAAGGAGTGGTAACAGCGTATTCAAACAGCAGCATACCGAAATTGGGAACGGACGGACAGACTGTTTTTGAGGATGGAATTACTGTATATGATAAGGGCACTGTAAATATTATCGCTACCGCAAAGAACGGAGGATATACAAAGCTGTTCACAATAAGCGTAGCCGATAACGAAATGAATGTGCAGGACGTAGCGTTAAATAAAAAAGATATAAATATTGCCGCAGGTGATACAGGAGAATTAACATCGGCAGTTCTTCCGTCAAATATGTTTGATAAACAGGTATCATGGTCAAGCTCCGATGAAAGTATAGCGTTGATATCTGACAGCGGAAGAAACGAGTCGGGAGTATGCAGAGCGGAAATAAAAGCGGTTAAAACAGGAAATGCGGTTATTACAGCCTCTTGCGGAGGTAAATCGGCGTCATGCAGCGTCAATGTTACGGCTGAAGCGGTAAGGGTATCCGAGATAAATATAACAAATACAAAAAATCTTGATATTGACGAGGTTTATGAGCTTAGCGCATCAGTTACAGAAAATGCGGTAAATAAGGAATTGGCATGGATAAGCACGGACAAAAATATTCTTACCGTTAATAATGAAAGAATTGTAAAAGGATATAAAGCCGGTACAGCAAAGGTTTATGCAATAGCTGTGGACTCTGTTGAGGATAAAGCCTTGCTTGATGAGCTGATTGATTTAAGAGCTGCGGGAAAGGATAGCAGATTGAGTAGTTTCCTTTCATCTGTAGTTTACGGCGAATGTGAAATCACTGTAAATGATAGTTCTCCGTATTTACATAATCTTCATATACCTACCGAAACAGTAACGGATAATTCGGTTAATTTACTATGGAACAGAGCGTCAAAGATGGATTGCAGTGATTTGCAGTCCTATGAGATTTACCAAAACGGAGAGCTCGTTGCCGATACCGAAAAGCTCGGATATACGGCAAAAGACCTTAATCCCGAAACACGCTATACATTTACGGTAACAGCGAAATCATCTGACGGGCAAGAATTGCTGTCAAAAGAAATTTCGGTAACAACGAAGCCGAAATCAGAGATTATAAATGTTCTTGATTATGGAGCAGTCGGAAACGGCAGGGTTATGGATACATTCGCAATACAAAAAGCGATTGATGCATGTCCCTCAAACGGTACGGTTTTATTGCCGAAGGGATATATTTTTTACTCAGGCGCACTGTTCCTAAAAGGCAATATGACCTTTAAGGTTGATGGAATTCTGATGGGAAGTCCTTACGGAAAGGATTATTCGCCCGTTATAACACGCTGGGAGGGCTGGAGGAAGTTAAATCAGACCTCCGGTGAATGGGCAAATACGACAACCGAACTGCCGGATAACCACCATCCGTATGCGAGTCTTTTAAATGCCGGAACATATGACGAGGGAGAAAGCTCGCATACAGGTCCGTATAATGTGGAAAATATTGTTATCTGTGGAAGCGGACAGATAAATGCAAACGGTTTCCGTCTGGGTTATAACGAAGGCTTAAATCAAAAAACAGGCAGCGGCGGTTGGCCCGAGCCTATGACTCCGGCTATGGATCAGACCGTAAGAGGCAGAGCAATCACATTACATAATGCAAAAAATGTGTATATGAAGGATGTAACGGTCGCATATGCTCCGTCATGGACAATTCACCCGATATACAGCAGAAATCTTACCTTTGATAATATCAGTGTTGTTTCAAAGGGAGACGGTTATACCGGAGCGGCGGACGATATATGCGTATTGAACGGCGACGGAATAGACCCTGATTCAAGTATTTTGGTTAATATATTCAATATTAACTTCCTGACAGGCGATGACGCTGTGGCAATTAAAAGCGGACGAAATAAAGAGGGTAACGATTTAGATAAGCCGTCCGCATATATACGGATAACCGATTGTGTTTCGGACGGCTCAAAGGGCGGATTTGTCGCAGGAAGTGAAAATGCTTCCGGCTTGCGGGATTCACTGTTCCAAAATCTTACCGTCAAAAACATTATGCTTTCACACAGTGTATGGCTTAAAACCTACTGGTCAAGAGGCGGACTCAGTGAAAATCTTCTGTTCAGGGATATAGACAGCAGTAAACGAATTGACGTTGCGGCAAATTATGCTACAAGCGAAAATAATCCTGCTGATGAATTGCCTGTTTACAGATATATGACGTTTGAAAACTGCAATATGTCATTTGTATTTGAAGGGCTTAAAGCTTCGTCGTCAAGACCCGCAACCTATGTTGAAAATGTTACGATTAGAGGCTGTCAGGGCAAGGGCACGATTGACTACGGAAAGAATTTTGAAATATGGGACAGTTATGAGTCAAAATGGAATATCACAAACAGTGACAATATCGTGTTCAAATATTCAAATCAGGATGAAAGCGTAGATATTAAGGTAAAGGAAAATGCTGAATTTGTTAAATCGGTTAATCTTGAAAAGCGTACAATTACAGCGTCAACGGGAACAACTGAGGAACAGCTTTTAAACGATATAGAGCCGCTTATTCCAAAAACGCAGCTTACGTTTGAGTTTAATGAGGATAAGACCATATTAACGGTAACATCTCAAAACGGAGAGGTTAGGCAAGAGTATTCAGTATCTTACGCGAAGGTATGGGATTTTTCCGAATATACCACAGAAGTAAAAACAACGGAAAGTGGTTTTACCGAAAACTATGACGGACTTAGAATAGCCATTGCGGGCAACGGTGCTGACAGTGACCACGATAAGATAACGACATCAGGTGTATATTGGCGTGGCGGAGATAAATCGGGAGAAAGTTCGCGCTATATCGAATTTATTCCTGCAGAGGACGGAACGCTTACTGTAACAGGTAAAATGAAAACAAGCGACGGACGCTGGGGAATATCATCATCAAGAGATGTAGGAACATTGAAGGATGACGGAAGCAGTTCAACAAGTACGTCAGAAACTGTCGTTACTATGAATTGCAAGGCGGGTACGACTTATTACATTATAAACAAAACAAGAGCCGCGTATATCAGTGCAGTAAGTTATGCGCCGTCTGAAATATGAATTTTGAAAGGAGAGCAATATGAAAAAAATAATTTCAATATTGATTACAATTACAATGTGGTTATCACTTTTTCCTGTGATACATGCCGAAGAAGCAAAAGAAACTGTCTGGAGCTTCGGCTCAGAAACAGATATTTCAACAGATGTTTCTGCGTTGGATAATCCCGTTATTAAGGATGCGGCGCAGTATGACAATTCTTTGGGCGCAGTAAAATGCTACGGCGGTAACGATTTAACGCTCACATTATCAAACCCAATAGAAATAAGCGAAAACGCTAAAATAACGGTAGAAGCGGATATAGCTTATTCAAAGGAAAGCGGAGGAAAGTATTTAGGATATACAATATCTTCATCATCAGGGAACGGAGATTTGTTAAATTCATATTTAAGCGCATACAGCTCAACAGCTGATACAACGCTGAAATTGGGCGGCATAGAGAAGCTTACGGAGAACACAAGCGGAGCAAACGGCAGACCTGCATCAATATATAATCCGTCTTCAACCGCAGACACCTCAAATGGCTGGACGCATTATAAAGCCGTGTTTGACTATAACGCCCAGCTTATAACGCTTACAATATCAAGCTCAAAAGGAACAGATGAATACACCTCTCCGCTTAATTATGAAACAGATATTAGAACCTTGCATTTCATTTCAAACAATTCAAGCGGAAGACCGTGCTATATAGATAATATAAAAATCATAGAGGATGTATCGGATATTCCATATGTACCCGGAAAAAAGGTTATGAGCATTGTTACGGATGCGGCAGGCGATAATACGGTGATTGATACGTCTTCATTGTACCGCGACGCTCATGTTTCAAACTTTGTGGTTACTACCGTCGATTTGAACGGCAATATAATACTCTGTGAAAAGGTTGCTGCGGATACTGAAATTATGGTAGATACAGCCAATGCTGTAAAAGCGGAGGTTGTGCCTATATTCCGTTATGAAAATATAGGCTCACTCCAAAATGAAAAGGTTCTTAAAAATGATGCGGAAAACGGTTTATATAACTTCACCTTTAAGAAGCAGGGCACAAAGAGAGCGGACATTTATGTAAACGGTTCAATGGTCGCTAATAACGTGGATAAGGATGGATATAACAGAAAAATTGCAGAAGGTGCGGAAATATCCGTACACGATATTGTTATAGATGGTAACGCGGTAAAATTATCTATGACAGATACCTCCGACTATAATATGTCATGGTGTGAATTTTACAGAGCTTCTGCCATTGCAAACAGAAAAACAAAGATATATATTTTAGGCGACTCGCTTGTAGCCAATTATTACGGAACAGCGTCCGACATCAACAAAAGTCAGGCAGGTTGGGGACAGGTGATTGACAGCTATTTCACAGATGATGTGGAAACGGTAAATCTTGCAAACGGCGGTCATTACGCGACTATTCTGGAAACTACGGCATTTCCGGGAGTTATTGCAAACGCACAATCGGGAGATTACCTGATTATAGAGTGCGGATATAACGATACTAAATATAATAATGCTGATATTACCCGCGAAAGTGTTGAAAGAATGGTAAATTCGGCAAAGGATAAGGGTATTATTCCTATCGTTGTTTCACCAAACGCATCAATGCAGGAATGTGACGGGACTGCTGAATATCTGAAGTGTATCGATGACTATACGCCGGATGTACATTTTGCTCAGGCAATGCAACAGGCTGCTGAAAACACAAATACGCTATATGTAAATTTATCTAAGGAAAGCTATGATTTTTACCGCGAGAATTATGGAGATGATAAAGAAATAATAAAGAATAATTATTATTTCCCTAATGAAACTGATATATTGCATCACAACTATCTGGGCGCAATGAATTGCGCGAGAATTGTTGCACAGGAAATGTATGACAGCGGAATAAAGGATTTTATAAACATAGATTATAGATTTGAATTTGAGGATACAACAGGAAAAACAATTACATACAAAATAAATACAAGCTCAGAACCTCCCTCACCCTCTCCGTCGCCGACACCATCTTCTCAGACGGTGCATATTAAGGGAAGTGTTACGGTTAATCAGGGTATATACAGTATAAGCGCAGACGCAGGTACTTTGAACGGAAAGCTGATTGCAGTGGCATATAAAAACGGAGTATTACAGTGTATGAAAACAGCTGATTATAATGGAGCTTCTGTAATGCTTGAAATGGAACCAAAATCAGAAGCAGATAATATAAAACTTATGCTGTGGAACAGTGTTGAAAAAATGACGCCGCTGTGCGAAGCGGTCGAAATTCCAAAGGATAAATGGATTTCAGATAGTGAAAACACTCCTCCTCCGTCAGAAAATGAGGCGGAAATAATAAATCTTGCAGGCGAGTGGGGCTTGAAATTGGGATCATACTCTAATGGTACAGTAGCCAATGATACCTGTTCTCTTCCAGGTACATTAAGCGAAAATGAAAAGGGTACAAAAAACAATTCGGCGGATAAAACAAGATTAAGCCTGAAATACAAATATACAGGCGCGGCGGTGTATCAGAAAAAAATAGATATTCCATCCGATTGGTCAGAAAAAAGCGTTATGCTCACTCTTGAAAGGACAAAAAACACAAGGGTATGGATAAACGGAGAAGAACAAACCAATTATAATACAAATGATTCGCTTGTTATGCCTCACGAGTATTATTTAAGTAACTTAAAAGCCGGTGAAGAAAATATTATAACCGTTGAGGTAACAAACGGCAGCTATGATTTGTTCCGTACCAAAACGCATATGCTTACCGAAGAGACTCAAAACGACTGGAACGGCATTATAGGCGAGGTTGCTCTTAAAGCAACCGATAAAATTTATATAAAGGACGTCAAGGTATATCCTGATGCGGAAAAGAAAATTGCAAACGTAAAGGTTACTGTCCGGAAAGACACAGACGAAGCTGTAAATGGAACTCTTACTCTTAGTGCAACAAGCTATAACCACGAGGGAGAACAGGACAGAGTATCTCCAATGACAGAGGATATTTCATTAACGCAGGGAAAGGGCGAAACGACGCTTGAATACGCCTACAATATGGGTAATAATGTAAAGTTATGGTCTGAATTTCACCCAGCACTGTATCGTATGACGGTATCGGTGAATATGGATAACGGTGCAAAGAATGATTATACCGAGAGCTTCGGGATGAGAGATTTTAGCAAATCGGACGGGCAATTCACCATAAATGGCAACAAAACTTTCCTTCGCGGCGAGGCTAATTCAGCGGTATTTCCTCTTACAGGGTATCCGTTTATGACAAAAGCGGAATGGAAGAAATTTTTTGGAAAGGCTCAGTCAATGGGTATAAACTTCTTCAGATTTCATTCTTGGGCGCCTCCTATGGCGGCTTTTGAAGCCGCAGATGAGATGGGAATTTATATGCAGCCTGAAATGTACGGCTTCGGCGGTACGCCTACGGGTTTTGATACGCTTTACGGAAAAGAGGGTGAAAGAATACTTGAATATTTTGCGAGTAATCCATCATTTGTTATGATGACCTTCGGAAATGAAATGACAACAAGCAGTACGGACACGCAGTCGGAAATAAAATCGTTCAGAGCACGGTTGAAATCTATTGACCCTACAAGATTATATGCGGAGGGAACAAATAACAATCTGAGCGATTCTAAAATAAATACGGATGATGATTTCTGGACGACCGCAAAGGTAGCAAAAAGCGGAAACGATAAGCAGGTCAGATTATCCTTTGCATGGAATAACTCGTCAGACGGCGGCAGATTAGAGGGTGAACAGCCAAATTCCTGTCAGGACTTTAATAAAGCAATGGAATATCTTAATAGCGACATACCTGTAATGGGACATGAAACGGGACAATATCAGGTATATCCGAACTTCAAAAAAGAAATTCCCAAATATGAGAACGGTGTGTTTGCTCCGCGAAATCTATCAAATTTCCAATCGATAATGGAAAAGAAAGGTCTTTCGGATATGAATGAAACTTTCTCAAGAGTTACAGCAAGAACATCGGCTATTTCATATCGGGCAGACATTGAAGCTGCATTAAAAACCGCAGGCTTTGGTGGCTATCAGCTTTTAAGCATACAGGATTTCCCTGGACAGAATACCGCACTTGTAGGTATTTTGGACAGCTTTATGGATGATAAGGATGGAGGCTTTACAAGTGAAGAATATAAGAGCTTTAACAGTCCCATTACAACTCTTGCAAAGCTGCCTAAATATATGTATAACCAATCGGACAGCTTTAATGCAGAGGTGGTTGTTACAAATTACAGCGAGGAAAATCTGAATAATGTTTCGGCAAAATGGAGCTTAGCACACGAGGACGGAACACTTATAAAAGAAGGAACGCTGACGAATGTTGACGCATTGCAGGGAACAGTTACCTCATTGGGAAGTATTGAAGAAAACGGAATGTTTGTGTCCGTAAACAAAGCGGAGAAACTGATATTTACGGTAAGTGCGGCGGGAAGCGAAAACAGTTATTCTATTTGGGTATATCCCGAGAATAAGGAGGATAATCCCGATAATTTACTTATAGCAGATGCTTACACAAAAGAAGTCCGTGATACCCTTGAAGCGGGAGGAAGAGTGCTTATGCTGCCAACACCAAACGAGACTAATCTTCCTAACAGCGTAGCCGTAAGGTGGACAAATGATTATTGGAGCAGTATGTTCCATGGAAGAGTAGCAGGGGCGGCAACAACTATGGGCTTATATGTAAATGAAGAGCATCCCGTATTTAAGAACTTCCCGACAGAGTATTTCGGAGATTACCAGTGGTATAATCTCATGAAAAATTCAAGAGCCATAGTATTAGACGACGCACCCATCGATTTGAAGCCTATGGCACAAAATATTGACCATATGGCGTATTCAAGAAAGCTAGGCAGTATATTTGAAGCGAAGGTCGGCGAGGGGAATTTGCTTGTATGCACAATGGATATTTTAAACCAAATGGAAAAGTATCCGGAGGTAAGACAAATGTATAACAGCCTTGTACAATATGCTTCTTCAAGCGAGTTTAAGCCTGAAACACAGCTTACAACGGAATATTTGAGGACAATATTTAAGCAGATAGTAAGCTCAACGGGTGAAATTCCCGCGTATGAAGAAATATCCGCATTTGATTATTCGTGGGCACAGACAACAACAGAGCTTACAAATCAAAGCGGAACAGACGATAGTGGAAATACAGTTGAAAACGCCGCAGGCGGTTTTACTGCCGGTGATATGATACGTTTTGATAATGTGAATTTCAAAGGAAACGGTTCATCAAAAATAAAGCTATCAGCATCAAACAGCGCACAATCAGCAGGTATTATAGAGGTATATTTAGGCTCAGACAAAGGCGATAAAGTGGCAGAACTTGAAGTACAGAGTACGGGAGGTTCAGATAAATTCAAACGATTTGAGTTTGATATTCCTCATATAAGCGGAATAAAGAATATATGTCTTAAATTTGTAAGTGATAAGCTGTCATTGAACAGTATCTCGTTTGAGGAGGACAAAACGGAATACCGTAATCCCTATACCGTAATTGATCCGTCCAACACAAGCGCAGGCGCCGTTAAGTTTCAGTCACTAGGTGGAAGCTATGAAACTGAACAACTTACAGTTAAAATCACGGACGCAGTAAGAGTTATAATACCAAATTGTGATTTTGGATTTGACGGAAGTTCAAAACTGATTTTAGGCGGAAGCATTATCAACAGTCAGACAGAATTAAATCTCAATATCGTATACAGTGATAACGGCGAAGAAAAGAAAATACCTGTTTACTTTAGGATGGGCGAAGGAGAGCAATATACTGTTACAAGCGGTACAACGGGTGAATATAAATTTTACAGAAACACAATAGAGCTTTCACAAAATATAAAAGGGGTTCAGAACTTAGGAATTGAATTTCCGACGGGAACACTGTTTGAATTCAGTGATATTTCGTTTACCGACTCGGCAAGAGAACCTAAGATATGGGATTTTACAAAGGCTGTAGAAAGTAAAACCACTTTTGATACGGTTGCTGACAAAACTTTTGAATATAACGGTATAACTATTGTAGGAGGAGGTTCAAGTGATTACCTTGATAATTCCGTAGGAATGCACTATAACGGCGCGACATCCGTTTCGGACGGAAAGGCAAACAGATATATCTCATATATGCCAAAAAAGGACGGAGTATTAAAAATCACGGCGAAAAGAGCATATAACAGAGGTTCGCTTTATGTGTCGGAGTCAATCAGCACAAATAATGGACGCGCGATAGATAATCTTAGCAATAATACCTCGTGGCAAACAGGGGAAATTTCTTTGTCGGCATATACGACGTATTATTTCTACTGTTTTGGAAGTGGCGTTGAAATAAAGAGCATGGAGTTTATTCCTGATTGATAATAAGGAGAAAAAATTATGAAAAATATAAAACAAATAAGCGCATTATTATTAAGTTTGTCGGTTTTTGTATCAGTACTTCCAAACGCTGTGGCGGAGGATAATACTCCTCCATCGCCTCCGAGCGGATTATTAACAAATGAATTGACTTCTCCCGACAACGTGGAAAATCCCGTATTTAGCTGGATTGTGAATGATACTGACAGAAACGAAATTCAATCGGCATATGAAATAGTGGTTTCGGATGCTATAAGTAAAGAGGAAATATGGAATAGCGGCAAGGTGACCTCCTCAGAGCAGTCATATATATCGTACGGTGGCAAAGCGTTGCAGGACGCACATTCATATGTTTGGAAGGTCAGAACATGGGATAAGGACGGCGAGGCTTCGGATTACAGCGACAGTGCGGAATTTTCAATGGGCATAAGCAATAATAATTGGGACGCCATGTGGATAAAGGCGGCGGATATAGGGAACAGCAAGAATATTTTTCGTCATTTCAGAAAGGAAACAAATCTTGGTGACGGAAAAACTGTGGCAAAGGCGCTTGCGTATGTAGCTTGCTGTCACGATTATGAGCTTAATGTCAACGGTGTTCGTATAGGTCGCGGACAGTCCTTTGACTACCTTGACAAAACAGATTATCAGGGCTGGGATATAACTGATGCAGTAAAAGGAAACAATGATATTGCCATAGGTATTACAGCCCGATGGTACGGCGGCGGTCAGGGCAGATACGAAGGAACCCCCGGTCTTTTGGGAAAAATTAAAATATATTATACAGACGGAACCGAGCAGAGCATAGTAACAGACAGAACATGGAAAACATCATCAACCCCATTCGGCAACGGCGGTTCAAAGCCCGTAAAACGAAATTCGGAGGGCGATTTTACCGAGGTCTACAATGCGATGGACGAAAAGGAAGGCTGGACCAATGTCGGCTATGACGACAGCACATGGACAGCCGCCTTGGAAATAGGTGCTCATCCGATTGCAAATTCATTTTCGTATGTTGAGCCTGAATTGGGTCATGTTACCGAGTATGATATGAAGCCCGTAAGCGTTAAAACGCTTGGTGACGGCAGTACGGTAGCTGATTTCGGAAAGGTTATCCCTGCAAGATTTGCGGTGAGCTTTAACAACGGAAAAGCCGGAACGGAGCTGAAAATTCAGACGGGCTACGAGCTTAAAGCAGACGGCAGTATAGACACGTCAATGCAGTCGCGCCAAAGCACGGACATGAGCTTTACATATACTCAGAAGGACGGAAAGCAGACCTATTATTCGTGGGATCATCTGGGCTTTAGATACCTGCAAATTCCGTATTCAGGCGAGGAGCTTACAGCGGATAATATTACGGCGAAAATAGTACACGCCGAAATTCCGCAGGGACGCGAAACAACGCTTAAAACCTCTGACGAAATGCTTGACAGCGTATATGAGATGTTAAAAAACTCGGGACTGTATTCAGCTCAGAATACGTTTGTTGATACGCCGACAAGAGAAAAAGGACAATTTTTAAACGACTCAATCAATATCAGCGCCGTTACTATGAACGGCTGGTATGAAAGAGCTACGACCAAAAAGGCAATTATGCAGTTTTTGGATTCGGCAGACCGTTATTGGAACAGCGGAGATGATTTGGGCAGATACAATTCCGTATATCCAAACTGTGACGGTAAGCGCGATATTCCTGATTTTACAATAAACATGCCCGAATGGGTTTTAAGATATTATATGGCGACAGGCGACAGGGAATTGCTTGAAACGGCTTATCCGTATTTAAAGGAAACAGGAAACTATATTACACGAAATATTTCCTCAAATACCGGACTTGTTACAATGCTTGCGGGAGGTGACGGAAGTCCGAACAGCTATCAGTACGGCATTGTAGACTGGCCTGCAGACGGACGCTTTGGATACGATTGGAACGATACAAAGGAAGGCGCGAGAACCACGGTAAATATGCTTTCGGTAAACGCGTTTTCCGTAATTGCGAAAATAGCGGAAATATTGGATAATAACAGCGATAAAGCCGATTTCACCGCAAGAGAGGAGAAATTAAAGACAAGCATAAACGAAAAGCTTATAAATTCGGACGGTGTTTACTGCGATGGCCTTGACAAAAACGGCACTCAGGTTGCCAGTGCGGCTCAGCATTCGACCTCATATGCGCTTGCATTTGATGTTGCACCGGAGGATAAGAAAGAGAAAATGATTAAATACGTTTCCTCTATGGGAATGAAACAGGGACCTATGACAGCGGATATTCTCATAAATTCACTGTTTAAATCAGATAAGCCTGCGGCGGCTCTTAAGCTGCTTACAAATACCAACGACGTTGGCTGGGCAAAGCTTATAAATGACGGTTATTCGTTTACTTGGGAGGCATGGCAGTACAGAAACGAATACAGTCAGTCGCACGGCTGGGGTGCGGCGGCATTAAAGCCTGTAGTGGAAAACATAGCGGGCGTGACCGTTACGGCAGCGGGAGCGTCTAAGGTTAAGATTGCGCCTGCTTACGGAATACTTGACAGTATGAGTGCAAAGGTTGCAACGGAACGCGGAAATGTTAAAGTCGAATATTCGGGAAGAAAATATAATTATATTTTAAAGGTATCTGTACCTGCAAATGTAACGGCAGAAATAGAATTGCCCGTTATAGGCGACGGCGAATTTAAGGAAAAGAACGGTTTCAAGCTGAGCAGTAAAATAGAGGGCGACTGTCAGAAAATAAACGCAGGCAGCGGAGAATATGAGTTTATATATGACGGAAATATATTTGAGTTCGGTAAAATAAACGGAATTAAAGCTGTTTCAAAAACCGAGGAAAGCATTGTTTACAATGTAGATGTCTCGGGAAGCGGAACATTGGTTACGGCTGTTTATGATGAAAGCGGTGTGCTTTTGCATATTGAAACGGACGAGGTAGGCGAGGGCATAATGACTAAAACGGTTGACCTTAACAAAAATACGAAAGGCACAACTAAATTTATGCTTTGGAACGGACTTGATACTATGAAGCCACTGTCCGAGTCTTGCGAACATAAATGGGACGTATCAATGTTTGATATAATCTGGGATTTTTCAAAATACACATCAGAGGTAAGCACGACAGAAAGCGGATTTACAGAGGATTATAACGGTCTTAAAATAGCCATTGCAAATAACGGAGCTGAGAGCAGCCATGACAGTATATCGAAGAACGGAGTATATTGGAGAGGCGGCGCGTCAAGCGGTGAAAGTGCAAGATATATAGAATATACACCTTCAGCAGACGGAATATTATACGCATCCGGAAAATTGAACTCGAATGGCGGACGCTGGGGCATATCTAAGTCAAGGGATGTTTCATCTCTGGCGTCAGATAACAGTAGCTCGGCAAGCACCTCCGTTTCTGAGGTTATGCTTGAATGTACAGCCAGAGAAACATATTATATACTGACCAAGGCAAAATCAGCAACAATAAATAAAGTTTGGTTTACTCCTTCGTCTTCGTCAAAGCCGCCGGCAACTCCGTCTGCAACGACGACCCCTATAGTAAGTCCAAGTCCATCTCCGACAGCGACGGCGAAACCTACATCAAGTCCAAGTCCGTCTCCGACGTTGACACCTACCGCAAGCCCAACACAAACACCGACAACAGAAGCAAGCCCATCTCCCACACCGGATGAAAATGTATCAAACCATTGGGATTTTAAGGCATATTCAGGCAATGCGGCAATAAATAATATTACGGAAATAAAAAATGAGTTATATAAATATACCGAAAACAGCGATATTTTGGAAATAGGCTTAAACAGCGGCGACAGTATTACAGAAAACGGAATTGTATGGAATGCGCCTTCGGGAACAAAGTCGGATGGCACGACTATTGTTTCTAATAACCGATGTATAAAATATACTCCATCGGCAGACGGAGTATTATCTGTTACATATAAAGGTTCTGCGAATGCAAGCAACAAGCACCCGAGAATGTATGTTTCCTGCGGAAACAGTCTTGACTGCACAACAAAGGAGAAAAACGATTCGCAGCTTGAAGCAAATCAATCATTTGACAACAACTCAACAGATTTCAAAACTGCAGAATTTAAGCTGTCAAAGGGTAAAACCTATTATATTTGGAGCTATTATTTTAACAACGAAGTAAATCAGTTTACAATTTCCGATATTGCTTTTAATAAGGCGGAGCAAACTATCAGAACAAGAAATATTTACGGAAGCAATATGCTCTTGCAGCGTAATCAGCCTGTTGTGATTGACGGTAAGGCGGACGCGGTTGATACTGTATCGGTAACGCTTACAAACGAAAAAACAAATGAGGTTGTGCAAACAGCAGAGGATAACACGGTATCTTCTGATAATTCGTGGAATAATAAGGATTGGAGCGTAACTCTTGACGCTGTTTCGGATTACAGCAGTACATATAAGCTAAGCATTTCTGCACAGGGTGCAGAGCCGATTGAATATACAAATATCATTTTCGGAGATTTGTATTTGTTCAGTGGTCAGTCAAATATGTGGAAGCAGGTTTCGTACTACAAAAACATTGATAAAGCGGCGTATGGAACAGACGCGGTTGCCACAAATGCAACAGATAAAATCCGTGTTTTGCATACAGCAGGAAGCAGTGATTATGGTACAAACATATTGCAGTATGACGCAAAAGGTGCACAAGCGTGGCGTGATTTCTCGATATATGACAATATAAGTGATATTGCCGCACCTGCATATACGGCGGCGATTAAAATGCACAAGGAAATAGGCGTGCCGATTGGACTTATCACAAACGCGTATCCCGGATCATATATTTCCTCGTGGTTTGACAGCGCACTTAAAATAGATGCTTGTAACGAGTGCAAGGGCGGAAGTTCAAACGAACGCAACTGGTATTGCGGAAGAATTTATCCACTCAGAAATCTAAATTTAAGTGGAATATTCTGGTATCAAGGAGAAGCGGATGCAAGCACCAAATATCATGATAATCCTTATGAGTATTATTCTGAAATGTTGCCTAAGCTTATTGACACATGGAGAGAATTATTCAGAAACGATAAGCTGCCATTCTATTATGTTCAGCTTTCGCGTATAGGCTCGACTATTGTTGATGAAAACAATCCTGATACAGGCAATGCGGGTAAAATGCCGATTAAACGCGCTCAGACTGACGTATATCTCAATATGGCGGATAAAACAAATGTCGGAATAATCAGCACTCTTGATTTATACGGAAACCATAATGCAAACGGTACGGCAAACTGCCGAAACGACATACATCTTGGTCAGAAAAATATTGTTGGTGAGAGAATGGCTGCGTATGCCCTAAAGGATATTTACGGCAAGGATGTATATTCGCACGGTCCTATATATAAGTCAAGCAAGCTTAAGGACGGAAAAATAATTGTAATCTTTGATTGTAGCGGACAGCTTAAAATTATGCCGTCAGCGCAATATACCGATACTATCGGAGAAGAAAAGATTAGCGGTGGTGAAATCAATCCTAATATATTGAACGAATTTGAAATAGCAGGTGAAGATGGTGTATGGCATACGGCACAGGCGGAAATTACGGCGGATAATCAGATAACAGTTTCATCAGAACAAGTACCAAATCCCGTAAAGGTACGTTACTGCGGAACGGACTATCCAGAAAGCCCGAATTTAACGGATGCATCAGGTCTGCCGTCGTATGTATTTGAAAAAACAGCTGAAAATTCAGGAGATACAGAGGAAACTCCGAGTCCGATACCAACACCGACATCAATGCCAACGGTCAGTCCAAGTCCGACGCCTACGATAGCACCATCAGCAAGCCAAAGTCCGTTGCCATCTCCAACGACAGAGCCGACAGTAAGCGCAAGTCCAACACCAAACATTACAGCAACGTATAAATTTGATTTTGGCAGCAGCGAGCCGGCTGAAGGATATACGGCGGTAACGGCTGATATGGTATATGATATGTCAAAGGCTGACGCTTCGGAGGGATACTGCGGATTTTTGGGTACGACCGAAAATTCGTACGCAAACGACGTACTCGGTTACGACTGCGACAACCGTGCTATTGACGGTTTCTCGCTCGTAAAGGGACAGCAGATAATTCTTTCAAACGGCGGTACAGCTTCAAATACTGATGCGGACAGCGATTATATAACTGTTCCTTCAAAGGATAGCTATATACCTGTTACAGCTTCGGAATATGAAGGCAGATTTCCTATACGATTTTCTATGAAAGCTGACAGAAAATCGTATTATACGGTAACTGCTACACTGACAAATTCGAGCGGCACGGAGGACGCGTGCGTATCCTTGCTTAGCGAAAAGCGTCAGATAGTCGCGGAGGACGTAACAATTCACCCGAATGAAAAAATTATATTTAGATTCAACGTTGATATAGAGGATAAGAAATATAAAAATTTCAATGTAAAGGATTTTACGGATGACATGCTAAATATCAGCGTATCCGGTAAAAATGCCGCAATATCGTCTTTGATAGTTGAAAAGCACGGAAAAACAGAGGGCACAATAAAAGGAGCGACGGCAGACGGCGGTGTAAACGATGGTGTGACCATGTGGTTATGCACAGATTCGACAGGCTGCGATTACGGTGCAAAAGTTCCGTTCTTTGCTCTTCAAAGCTATGGCGGCGTAGGTCAGGCGTTATTAAAATATATGCCTGAAAATATAGCGGTTTCAAATCAAGGCGAGGGCGGTCTTGCAACCGGCGACAGCAGTCATTTTGGTAACTGTATGCTAAAACAGGGCGATTATCTTTATGTTCAGTACGGACATAATGAAAACGGCACTGATTTATATAAACAGCAACTCGAAAAATATTATGATATGGCTCATAAATCGGGAGCAAAAATGATTTTGGTAAGCCCGATAAACAGACATAAGAGCGGAGACTTCAAAGACGGCAAATGGCAGTCAAGCTTCGGAGGATATGTGAATGCCGGACGCGAATTTGTGAACGCTAAAATTGACGCCGGCGCGAAGGATATTGCCTTTGTTGATATGAACACGCTCTATGTAGAATGGATGAATAGAGAAACAGAACGTATAACATCAGTAAATTCGTCTATTCCCGCGCAATCTGCTATAAATTTCTATTATTATTCGGCAAAGGGCGGAATAGTAGACGGCGCACATATAAATGATGCAGGGGCTGATCAGGGAGCATATTACTTTTTTGAGGCAGCAAAAAATATCGTAAAAGCTGCTGATGAGGATACAGCAGATAAATATACTCTCGCTCAGGCGGAAGTTGTAAGACCTCTTGCTGAAGGTATGAAGACAAAAATAGGTAATAGTGAGCTTGATAATCGTCCCATGACAGTATCGGATGAAATAATAAAAGCAGGCATTGCTCCAAATTCATACTGGGATGCGGTACCAAGTGATGCTTTTGAGTATGATAACAGTGTTGCCGTAGACAGCGTAAAAACCATCGGAAATGTCGATGGCTCAATGGAAATATCTGAAATCGGCATACGGATAATGAATACTATTACATATGCAAAGGCAGTTGTAACTGTTAATGATAATGGAGTGGAAACAAAATACTATACTGAAAATAATTATGATTGTACAGGTGTTCAATCAGGTAAGATTCTTACCAACAGCGGATTTATTGCAGCGGATAAAAATCACAACGAAGTTACAGATAGTGATAAAACGTCGGTTGTAACAGTTCCGCAGGGCGCGTCATGTAGCATACAAGTCTTTGAATGTGATGAATATTGGGTTGTAGGAGAAAATCGTGCGCTTTCAGCGGTATATGTGGTTTATCCCGAAGAAAAAACAATATTTGATGAGAATGGCTCATCAACGGACGGCTGGAATATTTTATCTGGCGTATCATCACATTCAGAAACTGTAACTGATGATACAGACGGTTCAAAATATTTTGCGATTTATTCATCAGGTGTGGACAGCTCAAATACAAAGAAAAATTACGGATTTTATAAAGCCTTGAATGAGGATATGTCATCAGGGAAGTACAGAATGAGCTTTAAAACACGTTTTGGAGCAGGAGTAATTCGTTTTGCGCTTGTAAACAGTACGGGTAGTGCATCAAATCCATTTAAGAACAAGGTATATCCGCTGGCAATAAATACAGGAAAAATATATATGAACACAAATGCTAACCCCATATATACTTTGACAAATGATGGAGATGTCAAAGAAGGAAAGATAAATGCAAATCAATGGGTAAATGTGGACAGCATTATTGATTTGAATAACGGAAAGCTATATATTTCGGTTGCCGGAAGTGATTATGCGGAGTTTGATATAGCCGGCTGGCAAAAAAATAATTCCGACACCTTGCCTATAAAGTTTTTCGGTATTGCCGGAGACAGTGAAGGCTCATCCACTAATGCTGATGTAAAAGATATAAAGATAGTTAAGCTACATTCTGAAACAGCATCGAAGACAATTACGGCAAGAGCAAACGATGACGCCTATGGAAGCGTGACAATTAATGACGAGAATACAACAGAAATAAGCGTGGAAGTAGCTCAGCCGGTAACTATTACAGCGTCAGCTAACAGCGGATACAGGTTTGTAAGCTGGACAGATGAAGAGGGAAATATATTATCGCAGTCGGAAACATATACGATTTCGAGAGTATATACCGATACGTCGATTATCGCTAATTTTGAGGAACTATCTTCTAATACAAAGGTATGGGATTTTTCCGGTTATACTACAGAGGTAAATACGACAAAGAGCGGATTTACCGAAAACTATGATGGGCTTACAATAGCCATAGCTAATAACGGAGCTGACAGCGACCACGACAAGATAACGACAGCTGGTGTATATTGGCGCGGCGGAGCCGCTTCCGGAGAAAGCGTCAGGTATATTGCGTTTACTCCTGAAAAAGACGGTACTCTAACGGCATCCGGAAAAATGAAAACCAGCGGCGGACGCTGGGGATTTTCAACCTCAAAAGATGTAGGCACGTTAAAAGCGGATGGAAGCAGTTCTACAAGCACATCGGAAAGCACAGTAACCATACAATGTACCGCAGGCACAACCTATTATATAATAAACAAATCAAAAGCGGCAACAATAAATAATATAAGCTATACGCCGTCTGAATAAGAAGTAAAGCCGTCTTGATATAAAATTGAGGCGGCTTTGTATTTAAACAAAAGTGCATAAAATATTATAATATTGAGATTTTAAGATGAAAACTATTAATAGAAATGAATGCTCAAAATTAACGGAGCGCGTGTTTCAATTTGGCGAGGGTATTTTTTTAAGAGGTTTTGTTGACTGGATGATTGACCGTTTAAATAAAGAAAACGGCGGCGATTACGGCGTAGTTATTGTTCAGCCGCTTGAAAACGGTCTTGTGGATATGATTAACGAACAGGACGGCTTATACAGCTTGTATTTGCGCGGGCTTCTTAATGGAGAAAAGATTGAAGAAACAAGAGTTGTAGATTGCGTAACTCGCGGCATAAATCCGTTTACTGATACTGAGGCATTCTTTGACTGCGCTAAAAATCCCGATTTACGCTTTATTGTTTCAAATACTACAGAGGCAGGAATTGAATACAAGCCTAATCAGAGTTCGGATGATTTTGTGGGAACAACATTCCCCGGGCGTCTTGCTATGTTTATGAAAAAGCGTTTTGATTTGGGACTTTCCGGATTTGTATTGTTTCCGTGCGAGCTTATTGATAAAAACGGCGACCATCTAAAGGAGTGTGTATTAAAATACGCTGCCGACTGGAATTACGGAAGCGATTTTGTAAAATGGGTAAACGAGGAAAATCATTTTACAAATACGCTTGTTGACAGAATTGTAACAGGCTACCCGCGCGATACGGCAAAGCAAATGGAAGAAAGCTTCGGGTATCTTGACAATGTTATAGATATAGCGGAAATTTTCTATTTATAGGTAATTGAAGGCGATAAAAAATACGCCGAGGAAATTCCGTTCCATAAAATCGGACTTAACGTGCTTTGGACAGATGATGTAACCCCTTATAAAAAGCGTAAGGTAAGAATATTAAACGGCGCACATACAATGATGGTTCTCGCAGCGCATCTTGCGGGGCTTGAAACAGTTAAGGAAGCAATGGATGACGAATTGGTATTTTCGTTTATGAAGCAGGGAATATTTGAGGAAATAGTTCCGACGCTTGATTTGCCAAGGGCTGAGCTTGAACAGTTTGCAAACGATGTTATTGAGCGTTTCAAAAATCCGTTCATAAAACATTATTTGTTAAATATTGCGCTTAACTCAGTGTCAAAGTACAAGGTAAGGGTTCTTCCGAGCGTATTGCAGTATATAAAAGAAAAAGGCAGCGAGCCCAAGTGTCTTGTATTCTCTCTTGCCGCGCTTATCGCATTTTATCGCACAGACGCTTCAAATGACGATGCGGAGATAATGGAATTTATGAAAACCGCGTCAGCGACGGACATATTAAAAAGAAGCGATTACTGGGGCGAAGATTTGTCCTTCCTTCTGCCGTCAATTGAGGCGCATCTTGAAGCTATAGAAAAGAACGGCATAAGAAAGACTATGGAAAAGGTAGTGGACTAATGAAGCAGATTAAGATAAATTCGAAAGATAATGTGACTGTTACGCTTGAAAGCGAGCATAACGGACACAAAATTGCTCTTGAGAATATTAAAAAGGGTGAAAACGTAATAAAATACGGCTACCCTATTGGTCACGCCACAGAGGATATATCCGCAGGCGACCATGTTCATACGCATAACATCAAAACTAACCTTTCGGGGACGCTTGAATATACATATACCCCAAAAAGAAATGAGATACCACAAACCGAAGACCGTACATTTATGGGCTATCGCCGCAAGGACGGACGCGTCGGTATCAGAAATGAGATTTGGATTGTAAACACGGTCGGCTGCGTTAACAAGACCTCGGAAATACTTGCGAGGGAAGCAAATAAAATCTATGGCTGCGACTGTGACGGTATATTTAACTTCGTTCACCCGTTCGGCTGTTCTCAGCTTGGCGATGACAGAAAACAACACAGCTTATTTTAAAGGGGCTTGTAAATCATCCCAATGCCGTAGGCGTGCTTGTGCTTGGCTTGGGTTGCGAAAATAATAATATTCCGCTGTTTAAAACCGTACTCGGCGATATTGACGAGGAACGCGTTCGCTTTATGAGCACACAGGAGCATGACGACGAAGTAGGCGATGGGCTTCGCCTTATCGCGGAGCTTGTGGATTATGCAAAAAAGCAAAAACGCGTCGAATGTAAAGCTTCTGAGCTTGTTATAGGCTTAAAATGTGGGGGGAGCGACGGCTTTTCGGGGCTTACCGCAAATCCGCTTATCGGACGTTTTTCCGATAAGCTAATCGGCGTGGGAGGAAGCACAATTCTTACGGAAGTGCCTGAGATGTTCGGCGCGGAAACTATACTGATGAACAGGTGTGTTGACGAAACGATATTTGAAAAAACCGTTCATCTTATAAATGACTTTAAGGACTATTTCACAAGCCATAATCAGGTGGTATATGAAAACCCGTCACCGGGTAACAAAAAAGGCGGCATAACAACGCTTGAAGATAAGTCGCTGGGCTGTGTGCAAAAGTCAGGCAGCGCGGATGTTGCCGATGTTATACAGATTGGCAGTCCTGTCACAAGGCAGGGACTTAACCTGCTTATAGGACCGGGTAATGACATTGTCGCAGTTACCAATTTAACCGCCTCGGGCTGTCACATGATTTTATTCTCAACGGGACGCGGAACTCCTGTAGGAGCGCCCGTGCCTACAGTTAAAATTGCCACAAATTCGGATTTGGCAAAACGCAAGCCTCACTGGATTGATTTCAATGCGGGCAAGATTATAAACGGTGCGGATTTGACAGATGAGCTTTTTGACTATGTTTTAAGGGTCGCAGGCGGAGAATGTACCAACAACGAGAAAAACGGCTACAGAGAAATTTCAATATTTAAGGATGGAATTGTGTTATAATAGAACATATTAGTAACGTATGAAGCCAATATTAAATGATTTATTATTGATATTATTATATTAAGTGTGACGAAATGTAGGTGAATCGTATACTGATTATGTGAATAAATTAAATTTTATTTTTTTAATCTAATTTGCGAAAAATCTTGTATTTTAAGAAATTAAGCTAAAATATGGAATACGAAAGTTTGGCGTTTAGAAAATTTCTTTTTTATGTGGTTCAGATATTGAACTACATTTACCTTATAATGGAATAAAGGGGTATGAGATATGGCAAGTGAATTGCTGCCGTTCGATAGACGTATGATTATTATGTCTATACTCTTGCATCATAAAAAAATAACAAGACGTTCGTTAGCAAAAGAACTTTCCGTGTCTTATGCCACCATAGGCAGAGATTTAAATGAATTGAGCAGATATATTCCAATCTATACTCGGATGGGAAGGTATGGAGGAATATATCTATCAGATGAGTATAATGAGCCTAAGTTATATTTGTCATCAGATGAAGAAACGTTTTTAATAGATTTATTAAAAACTGCTGATGATAGGGAACAGCTTATTATAAATAGCATTCTAAATAAATTCTCAATGCCTAAAATGAGTTAAAGCGGCTGAAAACTCCTTGTTTATTTTTCAAAAAGGGTACATTGCCGTTTTTGTACCCTTAAGATTTGAATTATCAGTTTTCTTGAACTAATAATTCTTGGTGGAAGAAATTATAAAGAAAGCGCCGAAAGATAACGCCGGTGCAGGATAATAGCAAACGGATACATTCCTGTATGGACGAGCTTCAGATTGGATGCGCCGAGACGCTGTATATTTTCTTCCTATGAGTTTTTGTATAGAGCAGAGCGATAACATTAACAATCAAAATCAAATGGCAGTTTGAAAGGCAACGACTCCATATTGGGACAATGATACTTCTGTCCAGCCGTAGACCTCGCTTAAAAGGCGTGTATGCAAGCATCGGGGACAGTCCGGGCAGAGCGCCGGGAAGGTGAAATTCCTATGGAGCAGTCTTGCAAGCTGCCATTCGTTTTGTTATATATAATTAATATATTTATAGGGGATAAAAGGGAAGGGGATATATGAATACGTTTTAAGGAGGCATAATAAATGAACACTGAATATCTTACCAGAGCTGAAGTTGCAGAATATTTAAAAATTGGATTATCCTCTGCAGACAAAATAATAAAAAACAGACGTTTCAATGGAAAAATTAAAGTCGGCCGCAGAGTTCTTGTTATAAAAAGTGAATTAGATAAGTTTCTAAAAGAACAATCAAAACCCATAATATAAGTAAAAAAAGTATAGCCACATAAATAGTTGTAATTTGACCGTATATGTCGTATAATGAATATATATGGTTTGTACTGCGACATTATGCCGGGCTTTCGTTATAAAGGGAGGAATTTTATAATGAGCCGAAGAAGTAAAGGGGAAGGTACAATCCGAAAACGCAGCGATGGGCGCTGGAAGGGGAGGTATGTCAATTGCCTTGGCGAAACAAAATCCGTATATGGTCAAAGTAAGGCTGATGTAAAAAGAAAATTACAGGAAATCACTTATACTAATGACTCTAATGTTTTTAGAGAAATACGTGGTAATATAGAACTGGATATTTGGTTTGAGCATTATATTGATTTGAAATAACGAATGATTAAAGCCCGTTCTCTAAATCAAATAAAGTTAGCTTACCGAACCCACATTGGGCCTGTTCTTGGCGACATTCTTATGTGCAAAATATCGCCCAATGACATAGCAAACTTAATATCAATTTTAGAAACAAAGTCATTATCTCCGGTTTCCATAGATAATGTATTGAAACACGCGAGAGCAATGTTCAGATTTGCTGCCGAAGAAGGCGTTATAGCCAGATCCCCGTTCTTATATGTAAAAAAGGACAGAACAGCAAAGAAAACACGTAGAAATCTTACTGATTTAGAGGTTAAGCATTTATTGGAAGTATCAAGTTCGCTTGATTATTCAATGTTTCTTATGATTTGCACAATGCTGTACACAGGAATACGTCCGGGTGAGTTATGTGCAATACGTTGGAACGACTTCAGCAGTGATTTTAGTTGTTTAAAGATTGATGAGTCTTTAACAGACGAAATGTTTGAAAATACAACTAAAACCGAAAGCGGAGAACGAATAATTCCTTTAACAGCTTTTCTTCAAAGAGAATACTCAGAACTGTATCAATATAAAAATCCGGACTCAATTGAAGGTTATGTTTTTATAAATCGCAGAGGACGACCATTCAAGACTAAAAATGTGGATAAGAAATTCAGGTATATAAAAGAATGCCTTGCAGATATATATCCAGAGGATAATTTTGAGGATATTACTCCACATTGTCTGCGACACACATTTGCGATCGCCGGCTTAAATTCAGGCGTATCTATAAAGAGTATGCAATCACTATTGGGACATGCCAATAGCCGAACGCTTATGGATACATATATGCATATTGGATATGAGGATAAACAGACATCCATTCATATTATTGAAAATACTGCTATCGGAATAGAAGCTCCGCAGTCAGACAGTTCTGAAACAAATATTGACAATAGTAAGATGCTGCACAGTAAATGGTCAAATCTAAAAAGGTATAAGGGGCTTGAAAACTACGAGAAAGAACTGCTTCACAGAATTGTATAATAGTTATTATGTACAAATATTTTATAACAAAACGTAAAAATACAATAATTTATCTTATTTGACGGCATATTTTAAATTATGCAGTAATTCATAAGTGGTCAATAAGTGGTCAAATCACTATCACTATGCAAATTTACCAAATCAAGAAACCGCATGGTTAAGCCGTTTTTAAGGAGTATTTTAAAAGTATAAATCCAAGTATAATAAAGCGTCATTTACAGATAAATGCATTTGTGCAAAAACATTATATAATTTGTGATAATCTAAAGTAAATAAAATCGCATAGGTAAGCCGTTTTTGAAATTATGGGCTAAAAATTACTAAATGGCAGATAATAGAAAAACGTATTAAAACGTATAGAAATGTATAGAGAAGTAAATCATAAGTGGTCAATAAGTGGTCAAATTATCGTGTTCGTCAAAATGCACAAAGAAAAAGAAGTTTATTATCCGCAAATAATTTATATAAAGTTAAAGTCAGCAAACTGTAATGGTTTGTTTTTTTTATTGTCTAAAATTACAACTTTAATTGACAAAACATTCTCTTATATGGTATAATTTACTTATAAAATTTTAGGGGAGGTAATTAAAATGGGATTAATGAAATGCCCGGATTGTAAAAGTGAAGTATCAGACAGATTAGATGCTTGTCCAAAGTGCGGATGTCCTTTTACAGAAGAAATTAAAAAAGAGGCGTTGCAGGCAGAAGAACAAAAAATTAATGACGAAGGAACTGATGAAATAACTCAAGAGCAAAATACAAAGATTATTAATCAACAAAATGAAGTTGAAGAAACCAACAATAATCCTTCAGTCAACATTAACTGGAAGAAAGTTAAAATTGCTGTCATTATCGTTTTAATAGCTGCTATAGTTATCGGGGGAATTGTTTTTGCTTTAAATTTCAAAAAAATGCAAATTAATAAAGCAAATAAATTGATTGAGCAAACTCAATATTCGGAAGCGGTAAAAGTATTGGAAAAGTATAAAGATGATGATGATGTAAAAAAACTTTATGATGATGCGGCATATATGGCATCAGATGAAGGTCAATTCTTAACTGCATTTGCTAAAGGATTAATGCAAAGATGGGAATTAAATTTGAGTACAGTAGATTCTAATGATTCGGCTACATATATAGCTGATATGCAAAAATTAATAAATGCGGAACTTAATGAAATATCAAAATATAGAGATGTAACTTTTTCTGATGATACATTCAATCAAAAGGCACATGATTATATAAATGATTTAGATAAGCAGATGGATTCACTGAATTATTATACAACAGATTATAATAAATATGCTAATGAATGGTCTGATGCATATGGAGATAGATCATTAATCATTTCTTACTTTTTAAATAACTATCCAGTTAAGATAGACGACAAATATGCAGATATAAAAAATGAGTTATCAACAGTTGCAAAATCAACTGAAGAATCAAAAGTTTTAGAAAAAGATATAAATAGTATGATAAATACAGAATCCTTTGAATTAGTAGAAGATTCATATGGATATAAAACATACAAAAAGAATATCACAAACACAACAAAATATACTTTTGAATATTTCGGTTTAAATGTTCAGTGTCTTGATGATAGCAAAAATATCATAGATCAAGAATATACAGATCAAATAAAATCATTTGCACCGGGACAAACAGCTACATTAGAATTTACAACAGATAAATCACCATCATCATTTAATGTTGAAGCTGAATATAGTATTAAAGGAGAATAACTATGAAAATTAAATTAAAAAATATTTGTTCGGTTCTTCTCATAATGGCTTGTATGTTTACATTAACAAGCTGTAAAGAAGTTGAAAATGCAGAGAAAGCAGTTACTGACTTTATGACAGCTATTCAAAATTGTGATTATGAAACGATGGCATCAATAGGTAATGGAATGGATACAGATAAAATTAATACAACAGATGAACAGAGTAAACAGGTTTTTGATAATTTGTTTAATAAAACTACATATGAAATAAAATCTGCTGAATTACAAGAAGATAAATCTGTGCTTGTTACTACCGATATAACCACTGTAGACGTTGGGAAAGCATATTCAACAGCTATAACAAATTCATTTTCACAGCTTCTAAGTAATGCATTTAGTAGTGAAGTATTATCAGATGAAGAGTCGGAACAAATTATTATAGATAATTTAGTTAATGAATTGAATAATTCAAATACAGGTACTGTTACAACTACTGTTAATATTAAAGTGCTAAAAGTAGATAAAACTTGGAAAGTTGATTGTGATGATGCATTTATTAATGCCATAACAGGTAATTTGAAATCAACATTACAAAATACAGTTCCGTCAACAAATTAAATTATAGAAACAGATAAGAGTCTCTATTAGATTTTTATCTGTTTTTTTATAGTAATGTCAAAATTGATTTAATGATATAAATAATTAATGAAAAGGGGACTTTTGAATTGGGAAGTTTAGATTTCTATAATAACTTATTCAATGTATTATTGGCGATAATACAAGATTTAATTTTAGCCGGATTTACGGTTTTGATTACTCAAAAAACATTAAAAGCCGTTAATAACAACAATTCATTAAAAAAAATAGGTATTAACAAAATATACCCAGAAGGTAAAATGAAACGACATCAAATGATTAAGATTCTTTCTAAAGCAACAGAAATAAAAATGTGTTACGTTTCAGGCGAGAACTTATTTAATCAATATTTTGATGTTATTAAAAAAACCGTTGAAAATAAAAATCCATCATTGAAGATGAAAATTTTATTATGTAAGCAAGATACGGATTTCATTAGAGAAATAGAGAAAATCGAAAAAAAATATGGTTTTAGAAAAGAAGATGATATAAAAATAGATAAATCAATCAGGAATGTTTATAATAAGTTTTGTAGTTTACATTCTCAAAATATAAAAATACAAATTACTAATACGTTTTACTTCTTTCCATATTTTATTGCTCGTTTTGAATCAGAAAAAGGTGATTATAAAGAGGCATATATGAATTATTATATACCGCCAAGAAAGGCAAAAGATTCAATTTTTATTAAAGCAAGAGTAAATAGTGATGAAGAAGATAATTATTACTATAAATCAAATGGTAAGAATTTTTTAAAAGACAAAACAAAAAATATTGTAGTTGATTTAGAAGCACATTTTGATTATATTTGGGAAAATCAAGTCCCTCCTAATGAAAAAACATTATTGACTATGTTTGAAATTATGCTATAATAAAATTAAAGTATGAAGTGACAACGAAATAAAAAGTAAATTTATGCAGACAAGAATCTGAATTGATTTTTGTCTGCTTTTTTACGTTTAAAAGAAAGGAGTGAATAAAAATGCTTATAAGTATATTATTTGTTAGTATTATTATTGTGTACGGATTTATAGGACTAAAAAAGGGTGGTATCAAAAGTATAGGAGGCTTAATATCAATGATATTGTCTTTTATACTTTCACGCTGTTTAGCTATTCCGGTAACGCAATATGTATGTAATGAATCGGGTATTAGTGATAAAATCAGTAATTTTATTCAGAGTATCAATGGTTCGGTATTTCTAAACGGAAATGCTTTTAACTTAGGTTTTGTCAATTTATCTGATCCTGCAAACCAAATGATTAATTCAGTAAATAATGTTGTTAATTTATCTGCCGAAAAATTATTATCTTCATTCGTAATGATACTGTTATTTTCATTGTTTATGTTCATATTCGGATTGATAATACACTTAACATCAAGTGCAGTAAAAATAGTTCCTTTAGGGGAAAAACTTGATAAGGCAATTGGTTTTATAAGTGGTGTTGTTAAAGGCTTAATAATGGCAATTATCGTATATTTCATACTTTATACAGTCAATATGATTCCTAATGTTCATATACCGCTTGATAATACAGTCTTAAATAATGTAATGCAAATGATAGGGGGATTCTAATATGGATATTAAAGAATGTTATGAGATATTGGGTATTACTAAGAAGGCAACAGATGAGCAGGTAAAAAAAGCATATAGAGAGAAATCCAAACAATTTCATCCTGATTTACATAGAGATGACAAAGATGCAACTGCTAAATTTGCAAAAGTATCAGAGGCGTATAGGCTTATATTAGAAAATCGTGAAAAGAAACACAAGTCTATATTTAACTTTGGTACTATATTCAGTGATGCCGGAAGTAAGACGAATACAGAAAAGAAGAAAGAAACAACAAAATCAGAAAAGCCTGAGCCTGAGCAGAAAGGTATTCGTGGTTCTGACGTATATACTACAGTAGAAATTACTTTTGAGGAATCCATTCTCGGCTGCCGAAAGGAGATAACTGTTCAGCATGAAGAAATATGTCCTTGCAGTAAGGAAGAAAATCATACCGATAATTGTACAATTTGTAATAATACCGGTAAGGTATTAAAAAAATTCATATATGATATAAGTATTCCGAGAGGCATATTCAGTGGACAGGTATTAAAAATAAAAGGCAAAGGCAATGTCGGAATCAATGGTGGAGAAAACGGTGATTTGGTTATCAATATTCAAGTAAAACAGAAGAAAGGTTTTGTGAGGACCGGTCAAGACGTTGTTTATTATATGACTATCTCATTTCCACAAGCTGTTTTGGGAGCAGTGATTAATGTGCCGACAGCTTATGGTACAGTGAATTGCGAAATACCGGCAGGAATCAAACCGGGAGAACAATTATGCCTTGCAGGCAAAGGTGTAATTGATGAAGAAACAGGAGAAGTAGGGTGTCAGTACGTGAATATTACGATTGATATTCCGAAAATTGAAAAAACAGAAGATATAGAAATTCTGTTAAGGCAAGTACAGGATAAACTTTATGATAAACCTGTGAATGCTAATATATAATCTCGTTTGCAAGAGAGCAACTGACAAGAGAGCAACCGTTATGTTGTTCTCTTTTTTTTGATTAATTTAATATTTTACCGCCATTTACTTATGAAAAGGTAGAAATAACGCTTAAAATAAGGACTATATTAATAGAACACAATAATTACAGCAATCAAAGGAGAAAAAACAAATGAGAAAACCAAAAATTGAAAATAAATATAATATAAGACCGGAAGATCTGAATAGAGCTGAAGTGATAGATCGAGATAGAATTACAAGAACACCGTTTTGGAGAAATGACTTGATTAAGGCTTGGTGTTTGAGCGGAACAACCGCCAAAAATGCATCTGATAATTGTATAGCCAGTGAATATTGGATTTGCTTTTATGATGTAGATGCTCCGACAGCAAAAGCCGGAAAGGTAACAAGCGAGTGCAGTTCATATGGTGGCGAATGTACATACAAATTCAAAGACTTCTATAAAATGAAAGATATTGATAATGATACTGATCTAAGACTACAAGAACTTTTCTTGGAACAGATTAATTGGCTAATAGACAGTCGCATTATTAAAATCACTAAAAAGGTAGCAGTGAGGTGAAATTTATGAAGAAGCAACTCATCTTAACACAACAGCAGCAACAATTAGTTGAAGATAATCATAAGCTTATATATTTTTACTTATATAGAAATTCTTTGAGTGTTGATGAATTTTATGACGTAGCTGCAATCGGACTCTGTAAAGCTGCTATTACATATAATGGTCAAACAAAGTTTTCAACATATGCATATGCTTGTATTAAATGTGAAATATTCAATGAATTACACAGACAAAAATCTGCAAGAAAAATTCCAATGGATAAACAATTTTCATATGATACAAAAACTATGGACGGTTATGGTGAAGAAAAATGGTCTTATCTTAGCGATAATAAACATTTTGAAGATACAGTAGAATTAAAATTGCTTGTTGAATCGTATATAAACAAGCTGAAAATAGAACGAAATAAAATAGTTCTAAAACTGTATTGTAAAGGATACAGTGGAGCTGACATTGTAAAAATTACCGGAGTGAACAGAACCACAGTAGGAAAGCAAATAGCAGATATGAAAAAATACTTGCAATCAGTGTAAAATGTGATATAATAAAAATACCCACTTGTAATTCATTTCGTAATTACTTATATTTTGGCATCTATTAAGTTAGATGCCTTATTTCATTTTTAGGAGTGTTAATTTATGAGAGTTATGTCGTACAACGTTAATGGCTTTAAAGGCAATAAAGATTCGTTGATAAATATGCGTGAGAATTTGGATAAGATTGAAGCATTTATAAAAGGCTTTTTGCTTGGTGATATAGACAATTTAGTTATCCTACAAGAAGTACCGTTAAAAGATAATGTTATTTGTTATAAGAAAATTATAGAAAAATTTAAAGACTATAAATTTATATGCTCTTACAATGTAAGCGTTGCAAATTTTATAACTGTAGCAATTGCAAATAATAAATCAAAGTGGGTAGAAAAACATGACTTTTATAAAGATAGAAAATCCATTCATTATCAAAATAGATTTATTGAAGTGTATAATGAGGAGTATAAACTGCAAGTATTAGGATTACATATTCCTTGCAATGAAGAAGATACAGAAGAAATTAAAAAATTTTGGAATAAAATAATTAACTACAAAAAATTACATATCAAGATAAAATCTGATATTTCACTTATGTTGGTGGGTGATATGAATGCCGAACATTATGAATCATCTGTTAGTACATTTAAAAAAGAGCTTAATGATTTATCTTTAGATGGAAAAGAATTAATTGAAGGAGCTACGTTTAAAGGTAAAGAAAAAAGTACAAATATTGATCATATGTTAATTCATAAGCCTGATAATTTGATAGAGGAATATGCTAAAGGTAGTGTAATTAATTCCATCGATTATTCGGACCATTATCCTATAATATCACCTCCGATAAAAAAGTTACCGATAGAAAATTGAAAAAATTATATTGACTTTTTTTACGAGTGTGATACAATATAATTAATAAATATGAAGTTTATGGGACATGGTTATGCCATGTTCTCTTGTTATTAATAGTTTAGAACAGATTTAGAAAACCATTAATGGTTATAAGTCTGTTCTTTTTTTATTTTCTTTATAACAGCAAATAGCTGATTAGATATATTTTTAAGGAGGAATTTATAATGAAGAAACTTAATAGGAAAGATATTGGCAGATTGTTAAAAATCAATCCTGAAAACTTTCTGATAGTTAATACGAATTATCAGAATGAAATTGAAGTAGTTGGCAGATTGTTAAAAACAAGTGCCGGACTTGCATTGATTATTTATAAAGACAGGATAATCAGGTGGGATGAAATTTTGCTACCAAAATTAAATGAAAAGGAGAGTGAAACAGTTGAAAGTGAAGTAATAACAAATGGTGTGATTAAATACCTATTTGAATATGCTACCGGTTATAATTCTAAAGTAAATGCATATGCAATTACAGAATGTGAATTTACAGAAATATTACCGGAAATAAAAAGAGGTATATACCTACTATATACCGAAAAGGAAGCAATTTTGTAAATTATATTTTATGGAGAGCAACTTTTTATAGTTGCTCTTTTTGTTTTTTAAGGAGGAAAGATCATGAAGATGGATCAAACAACACTAAACGCTGCTTATAAGGCAGTATCAGAATTTACAGCTATGTCGGGATACTATGCAAAATTTGAAATAATTAACGGACTGAATTTTGCTATGGTGTGTAATAATCACATAGCACAACGAGCAGGACAAAGAATGGGATTATCAGAATACGGATATAGAAAAGAATATATTCTTTCAAAAATCGTTGAATTCCTAAGCACATCAGAAGATGCTATGTGGGATATGATGGAATATCCTGAATTTTGCATAATTGATGAACGTCCAAACGGAGAAAAACACGGCTATTTCTGCCAAAATAGCTACAAAACCTTTGGTACGACTATTATAAACATTGTATATGTTAAAACTGTCGTAGTCAAAGCTCCTGACAAAGAAGTTTATCGTAATAATAACGAACCATTGTTCGTGTACAAAAACGGTAATATTTCATTTGTTGAAACAGAATAAGAAAAAGGTCGGTACATTATGTGTACTGACCTTTTTGAATGTGTTCATATAATTTTACTCTAAGATAGTATTAATAGTATTTTTGATTTCATCAACTGTATTAAATGCAGGTAATTCAGGAAGAATTGACAACTGGTCAATAATTATATCACGAACGGTATTATAATCAACTTTATCATCAGTAGAAGTATTATGCGTTGCGATAAAATTTTTGATAATAGTGTCAATAACATTTTTATGCTTTATAAGAAGCTGTAATATAGTTGTTCTTTTAGCTTGCGATTCAATTTCTTGCTTGATAAGTACATTTTCTATTGTAAATAAAGCATAATTGAAGAATGTTTGATGCTTTTCTAAGATTGAAATAGCATTATCATAGGCTTGGGGAATAGTAGTGAGTCTAATAGCGTTTAACCATTGTTGAGCACAATAGTTAATATATTCCGACAACTGTTCATCAGAAATTTGAATGTTTTGTTTAATAAAAATTTGCTTTGCTTTTTCGGTTAATAAATTCATATCAACATCATTTAATATGTTGTGAATTGTAATCAATCTGATTTGTTGTGTAGATTTGTTATTTAGTATTTCTTTATAAGTTTTCATGGTTTAACCCTCCAAGTAAAATATATTGAATATAAAAAAATATAGATGCAGAATTTTTATATTCCACATCTATATTTAGTATTTTATCTCTTTAACTATATATATTATACCACAAATTTGATGTTTTGTCAAGACTATTTTTACGGATTGCAATTTCCACATGGAGAATATCCTTGTGAAATAATATCATTTCTGTTTTCGGATACTGTCTGTTTATTTTTTTCAGACATACGACTTACAGAACTACAGGTTGGATAGTGGAATTTCTTTGTGTTAGTATTCAACACGTATGTTTGTACATTATTTGAAATATCTGTAGTTCCATTGCTATCAGTTGATGAATTAACTACAGGAACTGATTCTGAATCATTTTTCGATTCGTTTATGGCTTGACTTTCTGAACTATCACCGGTAGCATAGTCAATAGTTATACTCGGTTGAACATTATAACAAAATACATTGAATAATATTCCGTCACCATTATCTTCAACTGATTTAGCTTCCATCAGGACTCCGTTTGCTAACAAATTAGAACCTTCAAAAATTGGAGTTACTCTATATAAAACGTGGTTGTTTGTTTCTTTAACATAGTCAGCAACCATATTTTCAAAAGGCAGCATACCATCAACATTCATATAACGAGTACCTGTTATTAGATTCTTTTCGTTCGCATTTTCACCGGATAATTGATACCCAATTAGATGACACCTATTATATAAATATTTACCGTCAACATTATCATATTTTACAGTATGCCATCCCGTAGGTTTTACTTGACCGATTTTACCTCGTTCTTCAGTTGGCATAATTTCTTTACATATGTTAGCATATGCAACCCCACAACGACCTAAATTGTCAAGTGAACTATAATTTTCAAAAGCAGTAGTTGTTAAATCAGATGATGTAAAATAGGGGATATTATTATTTACATCCACATAAGGTGTACCGGAATATGGTGGAATAGAACTAATATCAAAAACAGTATTAACTTGCTCTGTTAATTGATTAACTATCGGTGTCGGTACTATGGTTGATTCAACTGTAACAAGTGGTGTAGCTTCAATTATGTTATCGGTCTTATTCTCTTGTACATCATTACCACAGCCTGTTAAAGAAAATGATAAAGTAATAGCAATTAAACCGGATAATAATTTGTTAATAATCATTTCTTATATACCTCCTTAGTAATTCTCTCATGTGAATTGCCTTTAAACTCTGTTACTTGTGTTAAATTCCAAGTAGATAAGTTTATATCAAAATAAAAATCAGTCGGATAGACTCTATTCCATTTATAAAGTATTATCTCATCTATATATTTTTCATATGGTTTAAGATTTACATTTTCAATAAAACAATATTCTGATTCACAAGCCTCATTCAAAAATTCTTCTGAAATTTTTACATGAGGACTATCAAATAAGGATTTACTGAAATTGTTAATCCATAATTTAGAATTATGACAATCTTTTAATATATCTTCAATAACTACTCGATCTCTGCTTTGCCGTCTATTATTAAATAGTAAACCATTATTATCATCTAAACAAGCTATTATTTTCATAAAATACACTTCTTTCTTTCAATGGTTGAACCTCTCATGACTAAAGTCACGAGTATTCTCACTTTCTTAATAAACAAAAAGATGGATATAGAATCATTGTTCATATATCCACCTTTTAAGCCTATCAATTTACAATTTTTATTGTATCATATTTGATAAAATCTGTCAAATATAAATTTACCGCCATTTGCTTATGAAAAGGTAGAAAACCGTAAAAAAATAGGGACTATATTAATGAGAGACGTTTTAAGAACTCTTATCCTAAAAAGAACTTCTCTCAACAATTATACTAATCACTTATTGATATACCATTTGATAAAAACACCAATTTCATAACGTTCTTCGTTTTATCATGTTCTTTACTGATTAGCATAATATCATTCACCTTATGAGTATTGTAACAATGGATAATAGATATGTGTTTCATAATTTTGTCCTATGTATCCGCAAGTTAAAAAATGTGATGAGACATTAACGGTTATCACATTCGGATAAGAGTTCATTAAAGGAGGCTGACAACTTTGTGAAAAATATAATACATATTATAATTGCCGAGATAATTCCAACAGCATTAATAGTTATTTTGTTATTTGGAGTAATATTCAATATATCTGTTGTCAATGGGGATTCAATGTATCCGACATATAAAAGCGGTGATGTGGTTCTTGTCAATTCATTGTTTTATAAAAATCCGAAAAAGAACGATATTATTACTTTTAAACTGAACAACAAATATTATATCAAAAGAGTAATAGGAGTTGCAGGCGATACAGTCGATATTGATTATGCTGACGGAAAAATCATTATTAACGGTGAAGAACAAAACGAAGATTATATTTATGAACCTATTAAGAAAAAAGCGGAAATTGAATTTCCTCAGACAGTTCCTGAAGATATGATATTCGTTTTAGGTGATAACCGTAATAATAGCAATGACAGTCGGAGCAAAAAAATCGGTATGATACCAATTAACAAAATCAAAGGTAAAGTCATTGTGCCAATACATACAAAAAATAAAGAAAGAGGTGCTAATTAAATATGATTAATCAAGAATTACCGAAGAAGAAAAGGATAATTAAATCCGAACAAGATAATTCGGTTAACAGAAATGTTAAGCCAAAAAAAATCAGTAATCAGCAAATACCTAAAAAGCAAAACACTCAAAATTCGGCAAAACAAGTCAGTAATCAAAAGCCGATTAATAAAACACATCAACCAAAGAGTAAAAAGGTTGATTCCGTAAATCAAAGTAATACATCAAAGAATATACATAATAAAAAACAAAGTACAAATGAATATCCAAATAAGAAGCAGAAACAAGTTGTTCCTGAAATTGAATTGTCACCGGTAAATGATAATCCAATATATGAGTTGCCATATAGAGTTATCTCTGTTAATGGTAATATATATCAAGGTTATTATGATGAGAAGAATTTGCTTTTTCATTTTGCTACTGAAGATAAAATTCTTACAGGTCAAAAAGCAAGACTATCTAAACCTTTGCCGCCGTCACAAAATACTGAATCTGTTCAAGATGAAACTGATGAAGAAACAAATGATGACGAATATGAAGAAGATGCCGATAATACAGAATATGATGACACCGAATATGAAACGGCTGAAGAATCTACATATGATGAAGATGATTATAATGACGAAGATACATATGATGATCAAGAATATGAGAGCGATTATGATAATAATGAAAATGAAACAGAAGAATATGAAGATGAAACAGATACGACTGAAGAAGCAACAGATGATTATGAAGAAACAACCGAATATGAAGATGATGAAGAATACTATGAGGAATCAGACAGCGTAGATGATAATACAGAGTATGATGAGTCAGACGAAGATTATGAAGCTGAAGAAAATAGTATTTCAGATAATGATGATTGGGAAGATGTAGGTGACGTTGAACCTGAACCAATCGAATATGAAGATGAAAACAATTCATCTGAAATTAATTATCAAAGTAATGAAAAACACCAAAATAGAGGATTGTTCTCAATTCGCAAAAAGAAACCAACAAAGAAACCTTTACAAACTATTGCTTTGTTTTCTTCAAAATCCGGTTCGGGCTGTACACATCATGCTATTGCATTAACCAAGTATTTGATAGATTCGGGGTATAAGGCGTGTTATTATGAAGCTCGGCAGTCAAATGTTTTAAATGCTCTAATAACGTGTGACGGAAGAATGGTTCAGAACAATACCAATTTCGTATATGACAAAAAAATACCTATGTATCCGCATTCAACAGATATTTCTGAATTCTCAAAGAAGAAATATCAATTCGTTATTATGGATTATGGCATTGATGATTATGTATCTGAGCAAGAACTAAAGGATAAAGATTTAGTTATTGCCGTATCAGGTAGCAGACCGTGGGATATAGAGTCTATGCACGGAAATATAGCTAATAATATGTATAACGGTGTTGAAGTCATAATGAATTTCATCAATCCTAAAGAACAAGTTGATATTCAGAATGCTTACGATATGCTGAGTATAAATTTTGCTGAATATGAGCCGGACTTGTTTTACGGTCATAACAATGACCACATATATGAAAAACTTACACATTATTTGTTTAAATGACGGAGGAGAGTTAAATGTACATAAGTGTGCAGGAATCACAACATTCAGATAGGTATCATTGTTTAGCGAATGCTATTATAGTTCAAGCTGCAAAAGACTATGAAATGGCATTAATTGCCGAAGCATATCAGCGTTCTTACCAAGTCCGTAGTGCAGAAGTTGAACGCTTCTTTAAATCAAGTTGGTACAGATTAATGACTGATTTAGATGAGGATATAATAATCGAAAAGATACGAGCTAAAGTAAAGAAAAAAATTATGAAAAAACAAAAGACAAAAGTTTCTGAAATTTAAAATGCAGGAGGTTAAAAATTATGAAATTTTTTAAAAACAAATTTGTTATAGGTATATTTTGCTTGATATTAGCTTTAGTTGTAGTGGTTATGGTTATGCCAAAAAATACAGGTAAAACAGTTGATGTAATCAAGCTGAATAATACAGTAGATGCAAATACGCAAATTACGGATAATATGGTCCGTAAGGTAACAATTCCTGAAGATGCAAATGTTTCAGGTGCAATTACCGAAAAAGAAAAAGTTGTTGGCAAATATACAACAACACAAATTTATAAAGACGACTTCATTGTTGATGGAAAGCTAAGTGATAGTCCGACAAATTCAAATCTTTATGCATTAAATGACGGAGAAGAAGCAATCTCAATTACGGTTAAAGATTTGGCATCGTGTGTTACAGGAAAGCTAATTGAAGGCGATGTAGTATCAATTTATTATTATGATACTACCGAAAAGAAGGTTATCGAAAACCCATTGCTAAAATATGTTGAGGTTTTAGCTACTTCAAATTCATCAGGTGTTGATGTTTCAACAGCAGCAATGGACGAAAATCAAGATGATAACATTCCGACTACGTTAACTTTGAAAGTAAGCCGAGAACAAGCTGAAGCTCTTACTAAAATGGAGTATGAAGGTAATATTCATGTTACATTCGTAGCAAGAGGCGAGAAAGCAGCAAATTACATACAAAAGTAAGGAAGTGAGTATAGAATGGCAACAAAAATAATTTCGGTATGTGGGGCTAATGGCAGTGGCAAAACAACAATGGCTGTTAATCTTGCAACGGCTCTTACACAAACAGGAAGTGTTGTTGGTTTAATACAAACCGAACTTGCATATCCGTCAATTCAAGGCTTTTTGGGTATGCGAATAGAAGAAAATAAGCCTAACATAAAAAATATTTTGTTTGATACAACAGGTAAATATGATATTGAACAGCAATTTCAGCAATATCCAAAGAATAAGAAATTGTTTGTATTATCAGTTTCTAATTATATTGATTGTTTAACGTTTGCAGATAAACACGTTATGGATGATATACAATCAGTACATAAATTTTGGATGAATTTAAGACTTTCAAATTTTGATTATATCATTGTTGATTGTGATAATGACGTAAATAATTTATTAAGTACACTGTCACTGTTTTATTCTTCGGCAGTTGTTGAAATGATAAAACCGACAGTACAGGGAATGAATTATTTCAGAGCATTTGAACCATTTATCAATAAAATGGTTAACAGAAAGGCAAATACACCGGTAATGTATGTTGCCAATGCAGATGAAAACTATTTCGGAACATCAAGATTTGAACGAGAAACAGGAATCAAGTTCTTTGCGGAATTACCGTATGATAAAGAATGTAAGGATTGCGAAAATGCCGGTATTCCTGTAATTGAAGGGTACAAAGGCTCAATTTTCAAAAATTATCCGAAACATTTTAACGATTTTGTCAAAAAACTGATGAAAGAAATAACGAGTGTAAACAGCAAGAATTCACTTCTCATTGATAATACAAATATAGGTGGTGAGACAAATGGCTAATGGTAACGTATTTAATGCAATATACTTTGCAGATAAACAAAATGCCGGCACATATATTGAAAAGAAAGACGGAAACAAGAAGTCAGAGGCAAAACCATATTATGAATGTTTGAATATAGTACGTTCAAGTATATCAAATAACCATGCAAGCGATTTGGCTAATTTGGATTTGGCAAATGACGGTGAAAGAATACTAAAAAATCTCATTTCAAAGTACATAAATCAAAATAACCTCAGCTGTACAGAAATATCGGACCAAAACGAACTTACAGAAAAGATTTTTGATGATATGGCAGGTTTTGGTATTCTTACAAGCTATATCTTTAATGATACCGTTGAAGAAATCAATATCAACGCATGGAATGATATAGAAATTGTAACTTCAAACGGTTACAGAAAGATTGATGAAAGTTTCAACTCACCTGAAGAAGCTGTTTCAATGGTAAAAAAGATGTGTGCTTCGGGTGATGTGACTATTGATGCCTCTACACCGGTACGAGATTCATATATCTTTAAGGGTACTCGTATTTCAGCAATGATACCACCGGTAATTGATGAAGAAATAGGTACGGTTGCATCTATAAGACGACAGAAGAAAGATGCTATAACACCGGAAATGCTCATTAATGGCGGTTCTGTTATTAAAGAAGAACTTGAATTTCTAAGTATGTCTTTAAATAACGGTATCTCACTTGCAATAGGTGGAGCTACAGGCAGTGGTAAAACAACATTTTTAGGTTGTTTACTTACTGATATTGAGGATTCAAAGCGTATTTATACTATTGAAGATAGCAGAGAGTTAAATCTGATAAAGTATGATACTGACGGTAAAATAATAAATCGTGTTATTCATACAAAGACAAATGAAGGTTCAAATACTACGCAGACAGAACTTCTTAAACAATCTTTAAGACAAGATCCGGATATTATTGTTCCGGCAGAAATGAGAGGTGAGGAAGCATGGGATGCACAAGAAGCAGGTCGTACAGGACACACTATTGCAACATCACTACATACTAACTCACCGGAAGAAACATACACTCGTATCTTAACGCTTTGTCAAGAAAAAGGCACAAACTTATCCGAAGATTTGATTATGAGAATGATTATGGATGCATTTCCGTTGGTTGTGTTCATTAAAAAGCTAAAAGACGGTACAAGACGTTGTATGAAGATTATTGAGCCGACTTCATATAAAGACGGTGATTTAAAATATCATACAATTTACCAATTTGTCATTAAAGGTTGGGAAAAAGACGAAACCGGTAAGGTAAAAGTAAAAGGTGAACATAAAAGAGTAGGTGATTTGTCAGATAAATTGGCAATGAGAATGCTTGAGAATGGTGCTGAATTAAGCGATATTCAAAAATACTCACCTAATTTCAATCCTGAAAAGTTGGAGGTGGTTTAATGTGCTAAGAAGTGTAATTGCCGGAGTTATTATTTTCTTATTGACTTTTATAGGATTAAGGATAATGACTCAGGAAAAGAATGCGAAAATCAAAAGTTGGAAAAGCATTGAAAAGAAAAAAGCTGATGAACGTATCGAAAATCTTACAGGTAAAAAGCAAAATTTTTATACGAAATTTAAAATACAGGCAGAAGAAGTGTTGAAATTAAGCAATTCAAAACTTACGTATACACATTTTCTTTATTTGACTGCGGCATCATCAGTTGTAGGTATTGCCATTGGATTTTTATTTCACAATCCATTGCTTTCGATCATATTAGGTGTAGCTTTCTTGCTATTACCGTTAGAGGTAATGCGAATTAAGTTGACAAGTTATAAACAATATGAAAATGAACAGTTGCAAAGTACATTGGGTGTAATAACAAACTCATACTTGCAATGTGATGATATTGTGAAAGCGGTAAAAGATAATCTAAACGGTATAGAGCAACCTCTTTATAATATTTTTAGCGAATTTGTAACATTGAATTCGTTTGTAGAAGTAAATATTGTAAAGAATTTGTACAAATTGAAATCAAAGCTGAATAATCGGCAAGCAAAAGAATGGGTTGATATTTTGATTTTATGTCAAGACAATAAGGACCAAAAATACACATTACCGGCTATTGTTCAGCAAATGGGTGATTTGAAATCCATTCAGGAGGCGGCAAATACCGTGATGTATAAGATTTATAGGGAATTCTGTATTATTGCCGGAATGGCAATAGCTGTTATACCGGGATTGAAAATTTTAAACAGAGATTGGTATGATATATTAACTACTACGTTTGGTGGCAAATGTGTAGTAGCAATTGTTTTTCTTGTAATCATAATTTGTTCAATAAGAGTTATTAAAATAAATAAACCGGTTGAAATGTAGGGGGAGGTATTATACAATGAAGGTTTTTTTATTAGCATTAATTACTATAATCCTTATTTCATATGGCTTGTATAAGATAATTACAGGATTTATAACAGTACCTTCACGAGAAATTGATAAAAATATTCAAAATATGCAAGGTACAGAAGGTGTATTAGACGATTTAAAGAAGCTATTTATCAGTACACCGGCAAAATTTATAGCAAGATTTGTCAATATTGATATGTATAAAAGACAGAAGTTGAGCAGGGATTTAGAGAGAGCAGGATATAAAGAAAATCCAGAAGAATTCTATGGTTGTGCAATAGTTAAAGCTGCATATTGTGTTTTTATAGGTGTTTGCTTGATTTTATTAAATTCTACACTGATTGGTGTATTGACGATAGCAGTATCAATAATCGTTTATTTAGAAAGCATTGATAAATTAAACGATAAGTTAAAAGAACGAAATGAGCAGATTATGAAAGAACTGCCTACATTTATTCGTACCTATAATAATGCATTACGGCAAAGCAAAGATTTTCTAAAATTTGCAATTAACTATCGACAAATAGCTAAACCAAATTTTTATTATGATTTGGATGTGTTAATCACCGATTTAAAAACAATGGACGAAGAATCGGCTTTGACACGATTTGCAAACAGAATTAATATTTCACACTTAACGCAGTTTGCAAATGCTGTTATAGCGAGCAATAAGGGTAGTGACCAATCAGTATATTTTCAGCAATTAAATCATGATATGAATGTGTTAGCTATTGAAAATGTCAAACGTGAAATTGATAAGCGACCTGAAAAAGTAAAACCAATGACTATGATTGTAGTTTTTAGTATATTTGCGACATTATTATATCCTATTATAATGCAATTAGTCGGAAGTATGGGTGTATTTTTGAATTGAGAAATATCATAAAAAAAATGTTGGTTTGGAATAAACCTAAATTAAAAGCCTATGGACATGATGGGAAAACTGCCATTTATATGGATGTGATAATAACCATTGTGGATGAAAAAGGAACTCGATAATTTGTTGTCGAGTGGTTCACGAAATAAAATGTTTTAAAACATTTTATATATATGGTGAGAACACTTGTCACTTTAGTGATAAGATGAATCATCGTAAAAAAGAAAATAGAAAAAAATAAACGTAAAATACGAAAGGAGATTGTTATTATGAATGCAATTAGAAAAATGGAAGTAAAGGCTGTTTTAAAGGCAGGAGAACTAAAAAATAAGTTCTTATCAACAAAGCGAGGTTCACAAACATTTGAGTTTTTAATTTATGCTGTTGCAGCTGTTGTTTTTGGTGCTATTGTATTTGCTGTAATGAAGAAATTTATACCGGGCATTTTAGACAGTATTACTAATAAAATTCAAGAGATTTTTAATACAAAAGTGACGGAATAAAAAAGATTCGTGTTTTAGCACCCATTGAATTGGGTGCTGTGGTAACTATTATAAATAGTGAGTGATTAAATCATATAGAGGTGATAAAATTGAAAATTTTAAAAAAGACAAAAAGAGGTACTGCAATGATAGAAACTCTGTTTGAAATGGCTATCATATTTACCTTAATAGCATCATTTATTGTACTGTTCCCACCGTTTATAACGAATATGAAACTAACATTTTGTTCTAAAGAGATAGTTCGTGCAATTGAAGTAAGTGGAAATGTAAAAGATAGTGAAGTGAAGAAAACGATAAACCAATTAATTGAAAAGAATGGATTAGACAAAAATAATGTACAGAATTTAAAAATTGATTATTCGGCAGCTACAATACATACATGTAGTAATCATAATGCTTCTGAAAAAAAATTAAAAATGCGTTCGACTTTTACTGTTTCATTTGATTACCCTGTAGAAGTGCCGATATATTTACCTACATTGGAAAAAGACCATGTAAATACAATAGATATAAAGAAAAGTATGACAGGTATATCACAAGTTTATTGGAAGTAGGTGACAGAAAATGAAACATTTAAAAAAGACAAAACGAGGTGTCATAAACCTTCCGTTTATAATGTTTATACTAATTTTTGGTGTAGTTCTGTTTATATCTCTTGAATATTATAATATATATTCGCATCAAGATTTCTTAAATACAGAATTAGACAGAAATCTTAATATGGCTTTGAACGCATCAGTAAAAGATTCTGCAATTATATCCGGTAGTTTTGAAATTGATGAAAATAAAATTAATGAAAATATTAATAATTATTTCATTCAAGATATGGGTTGTAAAGCCAAAGTAGTATCAGGTGATATGGTTAAAAAGTGGCAAAAAACGAATGATGAAGGTGTATGGCAATATGACATAAATGTTGACAAAATAACACTGGATAAAGGCGATTTGGGGCATAGTCCTAAAATAACCATAGAGGGGAGTATGACATATTATCCGTTCTGTGTAAAAAACATTATCAAATCTGAAACTAATACGAGAGGTACAATTACAATGCCATTTAAAAGAGAAGTAGAGAATAATATAAATGCAGGATAAGTAAAGCAAATATAAGACAGACACAACTAATCTGTCATTTGCTTAGAAAATTGACAGATTAGGATGTGAAAAAATGAGAAAAAATATAGGAAAAAGAATAGTTTTGCTTTTATTAATAGGACTGATAGCTACAAAGGTATGCTTTATGTATGACATAAGCTATGCAAAAAACATATATAAAGATACTATATATGATATTAATAATACAAAATTTTGTGATTCGTATGATAAACGAATATTGTTCGACAAAACCATAGATACGAAATCAGTAGAAAATTGGGAAGAAAGTATTATAAATATTACAGCTGATAATATTGGCTTTCATATGCTTAGAGTACATAGTTTAAACGGAACATTGGAACTGAAAATAGTTAATGAAAATGGACAAACTATTTACTCAAATACTTTTGCAAAAGAAAGTTATAATAACGACAAAAACATATTGATAAATTTATATCGAGGCGGTAAGTATACGATAAAATATAAATACAGCCGATATAAAGGTAGATTCAAAATATATAAATTTTAATTATTAAGCTCTGAATCCATAGATTCAGAGCTTTTTTGTTATCAAAAATTATTTTACCGCCATTTACTTATGAAAAGGTAGAAATAACGCTTAAAATAGGGACTATATTAATGAGAGGCAAAAGTCGAATATTAAGTCTCTTGAAAAAACATACAAAAGTTCCCCTTTAAAAATATTCGACTAATTTATAAAATGGGAGGTCAAATCTATGATATTTGAAACTAAAAAGAAAAGATACGACATAGAAGATGCAAAAAATAAAATAGTCTTACTATTTGATTATGAAAAGATGTGTTCTCTGATTGCGAATACAACATACAGTCGAGTGTTTATGACATTAAAAGAAGTTAATGTATTCAGAGGATTACCATTCGTAGAAAGAGTTATGTATCGTTTAAATATGGCAGCTTGTTATCGAAAGGTAATTGAAATTGCCGGTGAGAAACAAGCTATGTTTACTGCATTCCAGTATTTAAGAGATGAATTACATAATAGTCAAACGGCTAAAACAAGTATATATCAGATATTTGACAGAAAAGCTACCGAAGCATTTATCAATATATATTTTGAACAAATAAAATGCTATGAAGATAAAGAATTTTGGGAAAGCAAAGGTGATTTATCTCAGTTTGAATATGACGGATCGGATGATGAATGTAAAGAAACAGAGGTAGAAATTCATACTAATTCAGATCCAAAATCAAAAAATTCAACATTTCTGTTATCAAAAGAAAAAACACAAGAATTAAAAAGCGAGATTAATGAAATTCTGAAGAAATACTTAAACGACAAAGTTACAAATGTGACATTAGATATAACCTACATGAATTAAGGAAGGTGATTAACGTATGAAACCAATAATAATTGGTGTTGATACAGGAAATCGTTGTATTAAAACCGTACATAATGTGTTTGTATCAGGTATTAACAAGCAAAAAGCAAAGCCTATACAAAGCAAAGAAGTGCTTAAATACAATGATGAATACTACACCTTAACAAAGAAACGTGTAAATTATTTACAAGACAAAACTGAAAATGATGAATATTTTGCTTTGACTTTGTTCGGAATTGCTAAGGAATTGAAATTTAGAGGAATAAAACCGTCAAATGAAGCTATTCCGATTTTGCTTGGAGTCGGCTTACCACCTTCACATCTGGGATTGTATAAAGATAAGTTCAAAAAGTATTTTGAACGAGCATTTATAAAATTCAATTATGAGGGTGAATCATATAAGATTCAAATTCAAAATGTAATTGTTTTCTCACAAGGATATGCGGCTATATTTGATGATTTTCAGCAGATAAGCACATTTGATAAATCATATATAGTCGATATTGGTGGATATACAACTGATGTCATTCAACTGAATAACGGTAAAATTGACACAAATGTTTGTCAGTCAATAAATGCCGGAATGATTATTCTTTATAACAAGATAAAAGATGAACTTGAAAATAAATATGGTATTGCACCGGACGAAAATCAAATAGATCACATAATGGCAACAGGTATTGAAATTAATCCTAAATATCCAATGGTTGATATTATAAATCAAATAACAACAAGGTATGTTGAAGATTTAGTCAGTCTATTGAAAGAAAAAGGAATAATTTTAACATTTGCAAAGGGTATTTTTATCGGAGGCGGTTCTATTCGATTAAAGAAATGGATTGACCAAAATCAAGAGATATACAAGCCATATTACATTGATAGTATACATGCTAATGCAAAAGGCTATGAAGCGTGTTTAAATGCCATTCAAAACCAAAAAAAGAGTGGGTGATATAAATGCAAGCTAAGAAAAATAAAAGACGATTTACAATTCAATTTAATGAGATTGAACCGTCACATTTATTAGCAATAGAAGTGCTTAATGACTTGCCATCACGCTCCGTAGCGAGATATATTGCGTTAGCAATAGAATATTACGAAAGTAATATAAAAAAAGTTACAAAAAAAAGTAACACAGATAATTCGGTGAAAAGGAAAAGAGGTAGACCACCAAAGGTTCAATCTAAACCGGAAGAAACACAATCTGTTTTGACTGAGCAGTCAACTGTTTTAGAGAAAACCGAAGAAATACCTCAACGCCATTCACATATACAAAATAATCAAGGAGTCAAAAAAACAAATGATACGGCTGATAATGTTGAACAAGTAGACGGACTTAAAATGGAATTAATTGATGATGAAGATGAGAGTCCTAAAGTTGATCCGACAATGTTAGAAAGTATGATGGGATACATAAATTCCTGATATTTGTTTTTTGACGAAAGAAGAAAGGAGTTGGTCGTAATGACTAAAGTAATGAGTGCATTTGATAATGCAATGATTAAAGCTCAGTGTACGGCAATGGACGAGGCTTCAAAAATGAAACAAGATAAGACAAGCAAGTTTGCGAGAATTGCTATTACAGCAATGGCTTGTATGGCTATGTTACTTACTTGTGTATTTGCAGATGGAGGCTCAATTGAAGGACAAATAGCATCAGGTATGGGAAGTGTTTATGGCGTTCTAAAAACAATTGCTATACCGATTGCAGCTGTTGCTTTGGGTTTTGCTGCTTACCAAATTTTTGCCGGTGGTGAAAAGGGTATGGAGAAAGCTAAGAAAACAATACTTTACACCGCCATTGGTATAGCTATTGTTTTTCTTGCCCCAACAATTATCAACCAAATCAGTGGTTGGTTTAGTAACAGTGGAGATGCCGGAGTCTTTTCAGCATAACTCAAATAACAAAAGGCATTCACACTCAGTTGTGAATGCCATATCTAAAAAGGAGGAGGTATAGAATGCTAAAAGCAGATAACATCTGCCATAAATTCGGTAGATGCAAAAAATATAAAAAGCTAATTATAGGTATTGTCACTATATTTAGCATAATGTGTGTTGCATGTACGGCATTTGCGGCGGATAATACTGCTGCATCTGTTCTTGGTCAAGCCGGTTTAGGTAGTCCAATGGGAAAGTTTTTCAATTTTATGGTTAAAATTTCGTTGCCAACTGCTGCTCTTGGTTTAGCCATATGTGGTTTTTCGTTTTTTATAAGCAGTGATAAAGGCAGAGAAAAACTAAAAGCAAACTTGAAAAATATCGGTATTGCAATAGCAGGTATTATGCTGATTCCGACAATAATCTCTTTTGCGGTTAATCATGTGGGTAATACCGAATGGAAAGAAGATAGCTTTGAAAATAGAAGTGTTATCTTAGATTCTGCCATTAAAGATGGTCAAGTTGCTGATATGAGTGACGGACCGTCAAAGGACGTTGATGTAGATTCTTCTCCTAATCCGAAAGACTAATCATAGAGAAAGGAGAAAAAGTTTATGTTTAATAATTTGGTAAGTACATTGGTTAATTGGATGGCATCAGGATTAGATTTTGCGATAAATTGGATCATTAAGATGTTAGGTTTTAATATCAGCTTTTTTACCAATAATTTTCCGGTTGTATTAACCTTATACGGAATATTACAGGGAGTTGGAATAGCATTGGTTATAGCCATAGCAATTTTCCAACTATATATGTTTTTTTCCGGTCCGTTATCAGATAAAGCAACTACAAGCTCACCTTTGGAAATATTAGTAAGAAGTATTATTGCAATTCTGCTGATATTTTTAGGAAACTACATATTAGAGTTTATTGTTAATTTATTCTCGTATCCATACGCTAAAATGATGGAAATTGATGCCACAAAAATAGCTGGCGGTGAAGAAGATGTCATGACAAATGCAGCAAAAATTATTGCAATGTATGATCCACGAGCAAATGGTGGTGGATTTGGAGTATTACTTGCTTTAATTATAATAATCGTTATAGGTTGGAATACAATAAAACTGTTACTTGAAGTTGTAGAACGATATTTGATGGTAGGTGTATTAACATTTACTTCACCTCTTGCTTGGTCTACTGTTTCATCACGTTCAACACATCAAATATTCTCAAAATGGTTTAGTATGTTTTTAGGTCAATGTTTGCTGATGCTATTAAATGTATGGTCAGTAAAAATGCTAATGTCTATTCTTGCAAATGGACAATCGGATGTATTTTTACGATTTATCTTGGCTATTGCATTTTGTAGAGTAGCACAAAAATTTGATACATATCTACAATCAATGGGTATAAATGCAGCTCATACCGGTGGTTCGCTTGCAGATGATTTATTGGCACTTGGAGGAACATTAAAATCAACAGCAGGTGGAATTATAACAGGTGCAGGTAATAAAGAATTGGGACAAATGGTTGCTAAACACGGTATTCCGGGTACTCTTGGCTATGGTATTGGTAAATTTGCAGGAAATAGTGCAATTAAAAATGGCAATGGTTTACCTAAAAAAGACGGTACTGATCTAAAAAATACAAATAATTCGACACAAACAACATCTTCGGATGAACCTACATTAACTTATGATGACAACGGAAACCCAATCAGAAATGATGAAGATGAAAATACAGCAACGACAACAGCACCGACATCGGTTACCGATCTAAAAGAACAAGCTAAAAAGTATCAAAATGTATTTGATGAAAACGGTCAAGTTAAGGGTAATCAATTAGGTAAAGATATTAATAATAAACCTATATTAACAGGTACGAATTCACAAAACCTTGCAAATGCAATTGTTCATTCATCAACTAAAGAAGCTATGAATAGCGGTGCACAAATGGGTAATGCTTCGGAAATAAAAGCAAATACTATTATGCACAATACACCTGATACTGCAAACAGAATAATGAATGCAAACGTAAACGGTGGTATTCAAGATGAAGCGGTTAAAACAGCAACATATCAAAAACTGTTTGACGGCGATACACCGAGTGACGGTGGTGTTGAAAATGTATTGCCGGGACTAAGTGAACAAGTACAGCAATCATCAGACGGCTTTGGAGTAGAAAATTTTGAAATGAATATGAATGACGGAGAAATATCCGGTACATATACACCTACAACAACAGATGATGAAGTATCATTACCGCAAGAATACAGTATAAGAACAGCAGAATCATATGAAAGATTAACGAATGATCAAAAAGCTGAATATGCTGCATTTACCGGCAGTGATAACAGAAGATATTATGCGAAATCTACAACAGCAGAAATATCAAATGTGGATGTTGGTGCAACACCAAACAACACACAATCATCTATGTCAAACCCACAACGGAACACTAATCCGAAACATAGTCCAAAGTCTGGTAAATCAACAAAATAAAATGTATTCAAACGTACCACAAATTCAGACGTTAAGCGTTTGAAGTGGTACGTTTTTCTTATAGAAGGGAAGTGAATTATAATGGCAGAAAATGAAAATAAAAAAAGTGGTGCAAAGCAAGCTGCCGATGCTGCAAAAACGGCAGTTAATGTTGCTAAAGGTGCAGGACGTATAGCTGCCGGTGATGTAATAGGTGGTGCAAAAGATATAGCCAAAGACGGTAATGTACAGAAAATTATAGTTGGTGTTGTAGGATTTATTACAGCAATGATTGTAATGATGACATCTGTTGTACCAAGCGTTTTATTTACACCGTCTGAAGATGCTTTTTCAGGTGAACATTCTTTTCTGGAAGTGCTGAAACAACCGGTTGATTCCATTGGTGATTTTCTTAAAAGCATATTCGGAAATAAAGATACAGATACTGAAAAATCAATGATTGATTCGGATTCTATACAAGTATTAGCTGATAATACAACAACAGATGCCGAAAATGCTTCCGAGTCAGCTAAAAATACAATGAATAATATGTTGAAAGAAACAAAAGAACGTTTTAACAAAAGACATGAAGAACTGATAAAAGAAATTGAAGCTGACTTTGCTACAAGACCGAACGGCTCAGTGAAAACGGTAAATGATGCTGTAACATCAGGGGCTACGACAAGTGATAAAGAGGCGGTAAATCTGCTTTGCCTATATTCGACTCAGAATGACAGCAATGTTATTAATGTTGATTTTAATGATTATCTTGATTGGTTAGGAACTGCCGATAAAGGTTGGTTTAGGAGAACAACAGTTGATAAAGGCGGTCCTGCCGAAGAACAAGAAAAATGGAAAAAATCTAATTGGAATGTAAAGCCTACATATTGGGACGGTACAATGTTACCGCAAAAAGAAATGGATGAAATTAATGCCGAGAAAAAGAAATATAATTTTGATAAACAAGAATTTAAAAATTCATTTAAAGATAAATACGGTGATAAAGCAACATCAGCATTACAACAGCTGTGTTCATTAGAACCGGATATAAAAGAAGAAAAAATTGAAGTCAAAGATGAAAACGGCAATGTGGTAAGCTCATATATGAATTATACATATACAATTAAAGTAAAATCGTCAGATGAAATCAAATCTGATTTTGTAAATTTTGATGAAACTAAAGATGACGAGAATCCGATTAATCCAAATAATTATCATAGTGAGGTATTTGATGATATGGTTAAAAATACTTGCGAATATTTCGGAATATACGGTAGTGGAGGTTTATCAGGTGGCGGAGGCAGTGGTACTCAATTAGTTCAAGTAGCTTTAAATGAAGTTGGTTATTTGGAAAAAGCCTCTAATTCACAATTGGAAGATAAAACTGCTAATCCCGGTGGTGGTAATTATACAAAATACGGTCAATGGTTTGGCATGAACGGTGATTTTTGGTGTAATATCTTTGTGTCATGGTGTGCGAATGAATGTGGACTTATAGATAGTGGTATTATTCCAAAATCATCACTATGTTCGACTACATATAGTTGGTTTGAACAAAAAGGACAAGCTGTTAATGTCACTTCTGCATCTCAATTTACTGAAATGCAGCCGGGTGATATTATCTTAAAAGGTGGAGGATCATACGGACGGCACGGTGCTCACATCGGTATTGTTGAAAAAGTAGAGGATAACTATGTGTATACTGTTGAAGGCAATACATCATCTAATATGAACGATAACGGATACGGTACGAACTCAGGTCAGGGTGTATGGGAAAAGAAATATTCTATTGATTCTATGATAGGCTTAGGTTGGGACGGTTATTGCAGACCGGCTTATCCGGCTTCATCCGCACAAGGAGCTGACGGTTATCTCACAGGTTGTCAAACATATAACTTATCTGACGATACAATCAAATGGGTTGCTACATGTATGACAGGTGAAGGTGGCGGTAATGACTTGAATTCGTGTAGAATTTATGCTTCACATGCAGCTAATCATATTGAAGAATTCACCAATAAAGAAAAAAATGAGAGTTTTGTAAGACAAGTAGTTGCACCACGAGGCACAACCGGATATGCGTGGTATGCTGCGAGGTCTTGGAAAGACGGTTGTACTGATGAAGCAATTCAAGCAGTCAAAGAAGTCTTTAATCAGGGATACCGTTATTTACCACGTTATGTAATTGAATTTGATACATTCCCAATGGACGTACTTAATGCTAAAGCAAAAGAAGCATATCAACATGGTGACATAATACAGAATTCTTATGATGCTACATACAAATTCTACGGATTTTTCCCATCGGGTGATATTTGCGGATATAATGATGCAGCATATGCGAAATATAAAGGTGATGATGAACTGATGAAGCAAAACAAGGAAAAAGGTACAACAGATAATAAGACAGAGGAAAACAAAGGAGGAAATTAATTATGTTTGAAAAAATAAAAAGAAAACTAAAGAAATTTGCAATTCTTTGTATTCCAATGTACATATTTTCAGTATATTTTGCTCTTGTGTATCAGCATTTTAAAAGTGCCAATGAATTAAAGTGGAGCTTAGGACCTCTATTGAAAGATATAGGGGTCTTAGGATTCCCTTTTAAAGAAAGTTTAATTATCTTAGGAATACTATTACTTGTAACAGGATTTTTAATTTATCAATCAAAAAAAGATAATTTTGAAGAAGATGAAAGAAATTTCAAATATTCTGATTCAGGTGTATATGGAACAGCAGGATTGCTTACAGAATCTGAATTAAAAGGATATTGTAAAGTAAATAATGCCAAAGAAGCAGAAGGTGTTATTCTCGGACAATTAGATGAAACCGGTAACAGAATAGTGAATACAGATATGAACAGCAGAATGAATAAACACGTTGCTATATTCGGAGCTTCAGGTACAGGTAAATCACGTTGTTATGCACGTCCTTTTATTATAAATGCAGTTAAAAGACGTGAAAGTATAATTGTAACAGATCCAAAAGGTGAATTATATGAATCTACTGCTAAATATCTGCAAGACAACGGATATATTGTTAAAATATTTGACTTGGTTCACCCTGCAAAATCTGACGGATGGAATATGCTAAAAGAAATTCGTGGTGATGAACTGAGAGCACAAATACTTGCAAATGTAATTATAAACAATACCGGTGGCGGTGACAGTGTTTGGGATAATTCGGCAGAATCACTATTAAAAGCACTTATGTTAAGAGTAGAAAGAGGACACGACTTTGCGAAAAATAACAGACAAAGCATAGGCGAGGCATATAACCTAATTCAGAATCCGGCAGGCGAATCGTATTTAGATACGGTATTTGATGTTAATTCATTGACAAGAGATGAAAAATGTTGTCTTGGACCGTATATGACCTTTAAACAAGGTTCGGATAATATGCGAGGTAACATTATTACAGGGTTAGCAACGAGATTACAAGTATTTCAAAATGAGGTTATACGAGAAATTACAGCTAAAGATGATATTGACTTGGTTTTGCCTGCAAAGCAACCTTGTGCATATTTTTGTATTATGTCAGACCAACATAGTGCTTTAAACTTTTTATCGTCATCTTTCTTTACATCATTGTTTATAGACTTGGTAGAATATGCTGATATGAACGGTGGTGTATGCCCTGTTCCGGTAAACTTCTTGCTTGACGAGTTCCCAAACATCGGCTCTATTCCTGATTTTGATAAAAAGATAGCTACAGTACGTTCAAGACGACTTAATATATCCATTATCTTTCAGGGTATTACTCAATTACAAGCACGTTATCCTGAAGGTAAATGGGTAGGTATTTTGGGAAACTGTGATACACACTTATTCTTGGGTTGTAATGAACCGGAAACAGCTAAATTCATATCAGGCAGAACCGGAGATGCTACAATAAAGGTAAAGACGGAACAACATGAAAAAATAGAGTCCTTTTTCCAAATAGGAAGAAAACACAGCAGTGGTGACGGTAAACGTAAAATTATGACAGAAGATGAGGTTATGAGAGTACCGGGTAATGAAGAACTTATTATTCTACGTGGTAAAAATGTTATGAAAGCGTATAAATATGATTTTTCGCAGCACCCGGAAGCAAAGTATTTCAGTGATATAAGAATTCAAGACAGACCTGATATTACAGATGTAGAAGGAAGGAAAGTTTTTGAAGAACAAGCCAAGAAATCTGTAGAAGATTACTATAATAATCTTGATAAGAAGAAAAAGGCAAATACCGCAAAGGCTGTTCATAAAGATTCAATCTTAAATCATATTAAGAAAAAAACCAATAGTGCAGAATCTAAAAAGGTCCATAAGAAAAATATTAAGCCTAAAGGCGATATTGAATTGACCAATAATGATTATAAAGAAACGATACTTGATTTTGAAGAAAATGAGATTATCGAAACTTCGGATATTGAAATTTTAGATGAATTTCAAGCAGAAAAAGTGGAAGATATTGAAATTGAACCAATAAAAGCAGATAGCGAAAGAAATCCAATCAAGAAAAAGCCTAAAGAAGTTCAAAGTATAAATTCAGAATTAAAAACAGAATATCCGAAAGCTGAAGAAACAAAAAAAGATGATTCTTACGGTAAAAAAGAGAATGCTGAATTTAAAATTGAGCTGATAAAAGAAAAAGGCTGTCCGTCTATGGAGAAAATATTAACAAGGATGCTTGAAAAAATCGAGGAGGTAAGTGCAGCATAAAGTATAAATTGAATTTATGTTAAGAAAAATCTAAGCTCTGAATCTAATAATTCAGGGCTTTTTTTTGAAAAATTTTATTTTACCGCCATTTGCTTATGAAAAGGTAGAAAATCGCAAAAAAATAGGGACTATATTAATGAGAGAGATTTTAGAACTCTTCTCGCCGTTAGCAAAAGCTAAAAAAAATATAATTCTCTCTCAAAGAAAGACTGCAATTCTATTCCCCCCAAAAGAATTAGCTAATTTTAGGTTTGGAGTTCTAAAAACTATTTTGAAAGGAATGATGAAAGTGAAAAAGTCTATCAAAAATATGATAGCAGGTGCACTATCATTGACTTTGGCTTTTTCTGCAATAAATTGTTTTGCAGAAAAAAGTAATGATGCAGAATCAACATCAGCACCGAATAACAACACAACAGTTTATAACGGTGATTCTATTACACCGGACATTTCTGTAATGGACAGTGGGGTACAACTTGTAAAAGGAACTGACTATGATTTGACATATGAAGATAATGTCAACGTAGGTACGGCAACGATTACTGCAACGTTTAAGGGGAATTATTCGGGAATACGAAAAATCAATTTTAATATCATTGCAAAGACGTTATCAACAGATGATGTAACCTTTACAACGATTGATGATTTGACTTATACCGGCAGTCCGATGACACCTGAGCCGACAATTAAGTTTGGCGAAACTGTATTGGAAAAAGACAAAGATTATACTTTGTCATATGAAGATAATACAGATGTAGGAACAGGTAAAGTAAAAGTTACATTCACCGGAAACTATACCGGTACGGCAGAAACAGATTTTGAGATTATACCGGATATTTTAACACAGGAAAAAGTAAAGATTGCCAATATCGACAATAAGACATTTACAGGCAGTGAAATCAAACCTGAACCGGAAGTTAAGTACGGCAGTGTTGTTCTTGTTAAAGACAAGGATTATGAGCTTACATATAAGAACAATATTAATGTTGGTACAGCCGATATAACAATTACATTTAAGGGTAACTACGGCGGTAATGCAGCAACAACATTTGAAGTCGTACCTGATGTACTTTCACAAGAAAAGGTTAATTTCTCAACTATCGAAAATAAGACCTATACAGGCAAAGAAATTAAACCTGAACCAACCATTACATATAATAGCGTGACTCTTGAAAAAGATAAAGATTATACGCTTTCATATGAAAATAATGTCAACGTTGGACATGCAACAGTCAAAGTTACATTCATAGGTAATTATTCAGGTGATGCTTCTACTGCTTTTGAAATTATTTCAAGAGTAATCACTGATGATGATACCACAATCGTTGTAAGTCCAATAGCTGACCAAACGTACACCGGTAAAGAAATTAAACCTGAGCCGGTAATTACAGACACAACAAGATAAGAAGGGAGGAAACAGGGAAGTTAATGAAAATTGATTTCCCTGTATATGTTCATGAAAAAGTTAATTTCTTCAATATTGATTGCTGCAATGTTGGCTTCAAGTGCTGCTGTAATGGTAAATGCCGAAGAAACAACCAATCCCAATATCAATACTCAGGAAGTTCAAGATAATAAAGATATAGAAATTGTTGTTGAAGGTAAAGTATTGACAAAAGATGTTGATTATACATTGACGTATAAAGACAATGTTAATGCAGGTACAGCAACAGTTATAATCAATTTCATCGGAAATTATTCAGGCTCTAAAGATACTACATTTGAAATCAAGAAAAAATCTTCTTCAGGAGGATCACATGGTCCTTTAAAAAACACAGAAAATGTTTCAGTTGAAGATAAAAACAATAATAAGATAACAGTCAATGTAAAGGATAACGGTGATACCAAAGTTATCACATTGCCGTCAAATAAGACTATATCGAAAGATGACAGTTACACAATTATCATAACCGATAAAGATAAAAAGCCAATACCAAACAAAAAGGTAGAGGTAGTTGACAAGAAAGGAAATAAGGCAGAAGGTGTGACAGATGAAAACGGTAAACTTGTAATATCGCAAACAATACCATCTCCAACACCGCAAACAAGTCCGATTCCGACAATGACACCTGAACCTGAATATGAGCATAAGGCATATATTTCAGGTTATGATAACGGTAATTTTAAACCGGACGGTAATATAACAAGAGCTGAAACGGCATCAATGCTTTACAGAGTATTAGATACTGAATCAGATAACGAGAAGCTGACTTTCTCGGACCTTGTAAACGGTGCTTGGTATATTGAACCGATTGAAGAAATGAGTAAAGCCGGTGTAATTAACGGTTATACTGACGGAACATTCAGACCGGATAACGAAATTACTCGTGCAGAATTTGTAACAATGATTATGCAATTAAAGACAGTATCCAAATTTGAAAGTGTACCGTTTTCTGATGTTGATAAATCATTGTGGAGTGCCGATTATATTTATTCGGCATATAAAGCAGGATATATTGACGGATATGAGGACGGAACATTCAGACCAGATAGTCCTATTACAAGAGCAGAGGCAGTAAAGATTATAAATTCAGTTCTTGAAAGAACGGATATGAGTAATACAGAAAATCCATTCAATGATGTTTCAGATAAGCATTGGGCTTATAATCAAATTCTTGAAGCAGTAATTAATCACAACGTAAACTAAAGAAGGGAGGAAGAGGAGAACCATTTGTGTATGGTTCTTCTCGTACTATTATGAAAGAAGTAAAAAAGAAAGTAACAGCAGTTGTATTGACAACAGCTATTGGTGTTACATCTGTGTCAGCTTTGGCTGATTTTGATAAGGAAACATCAAATACTGATGTAAATGATACGAATATAACTGAGGTAACTGCAACACCGGAAACTGTAAATGAACCTACAGCAAGCCCTACAATTGAGCCAACAGTAAGTCCAACAATCGAACCTACAGTAAGTCCTACAATCAAGCCTACAGTAATCCCAACGGATGATAATTCAGAATCAACATTAACACAAAATGATGATAAAGCTCCTTTTGAAGATTTAAACAATAATAATCCATTGAATGAGTATGTTTCAGATGATGATTTTGGAATTTCATTATTCTCAGGAACAAGTTCTTCCGATTCTAATTCGATACCGGGAACTTCAGATTTGTATTATTCGTTTGAAGACGGTGTTTTGTCTATTTATGGTTCAGGAAAAGTACCTGCAAATTTATCATTATCATGGACAAGTTCAAAAACGGTTAAATTTAACCCGAATGAAGTAACTGAAATAATTATTGAAGAAGGAATAACAGGGATTAACAACAGATTGACAAATTTTTTTCAAAATACTGTTAGTGTAACATTACCAAATTCACTTGAATATATAGGTGAAAAAACTTTTTATTGTTTTACGAAACTTGAAACTGTTACAATACCTGATAACAGCAAATTAAAATACGTATATACAAGTGCATTTGAAAAATGTACATCACTAAAAAGCATTAATCTGCCGGAAGGATTGGAATCAATTTATTCACGAGCATTTATAAGTTGTTCCAATTTGACTAATTTAACACTTCCAAGTACATTAACACGAATTGATGAATTAGCGTTTTCTAACGGTCCAAGATTTAAAAACAATGAATTAACTGTTCCTAAAGGTGTTACAACAATAACGTCACGTTCATTTGATAACATAAAAGATTTAAAAACTATTAATGTTGAAAATGGTGTAACAACAATCGAAAAATATGCTTTTGCTGATAATGATAGTTTAACGAGAGTAAATTTACCTTCAAGTATAACAAGTGTTGCAAATACAGCTTGTAAATATTATAACGAAGAAAAATATTCGACTTGTGACATTTATATAGATAAATATAAAGATTCAATTCCTTGTTATTCAAATTGGGGAACAACAGGTACTATCTATTGGAAAGCAAGAGATTTCAAAAATACAACGGATAATACCGTAGTTATTAGTGATGTTGCAGATCAAACATATACAGGTTCACTTATTGCTCCTAATATTACTGTTAGTTGTAATGATGTTGAACTTGTAAAAGATACTGATTATACAGTATCGTACAGCAACAATAAAAATGTAGGTACAGCAACAATATCAATTACAGGTATCGGAGATTATACCGGCACAATTACAAAGAATTTTAAGATTGTTGCAAGAGATATTTCGGATACAACTATCGGAAGTATACCAAATCAAACATACACAGGTAATTCGATTTCTGCATTACCGGTTATAACCTATAACGGAGCAACATTAACGAAAGGGACTGATTATACGTTAACATATTCCAATAATGTTAATGTTGGTACAGGAACTGTTACAATAACAGGTAAAGGTAATTTTAAAGGAACAACGTCTAAAACATTTTCTATTGTATCTAAAGATATTTCACAAGTATCGTTTGGAACAATAGCAAATCAAAGCTATACCGGTTCAGAATTAACTCCTTTACCGACTATTACATATAACGGAAAAAGTTTAACTAAAGATGTTGATTTTAAAGCTACTTATGCTAATAATGTAAACAAAGGAACAGCTACTGTAAAAGTTGCCGGTATCGGTAATTTTAGCGGTTTAAAAACTTTTACATTTGCTATTAGCTCAAGAAATATGTCTGATGTTAGTGTAGCTGCGATAACAGCACAAAAATATACAGGAAAGAGTTTAACTCCTACAGTAACAGCTACATATAATAATAAAACACTTGTTGCCAATACTGATTATACTGTTTCATACAGTGATAACGCAAATGCCGGTACGGCTACAATCACACTTTCAGGAAAAAATAACTTTACCGGAACTAAAAATGTAACGTTTACAATTAATCCTGAATCTATCAGTAATACAAGTGTAAATACCATTCCTGAACAAAAATATATGGGTGTAGCAGTGACACCTATACCTGCAATAACATATAACGGTAAGACTCTTTCAAATAACACAGATTATACACTTAGTTATTCAAATAACAACAGAGTCGGAACAGCAACCGTGACGATTACAGGTAAAGGAAACTTTACAGGTACAACTTCTAAGAATTTCACAATTAAAGACTTTACACCTGATTCAAGTAATCCAATTTCATTGAATAGTGATAAGTTAAAAATTAATTGGGATAATACAAGCTATGTTTATGACGGAAATGAAAAGAAACCGAAACCGACATCTATAAGATATTACTTTAATGATGTTTATTCATATTCATTAATTGAAGGTCAAGATTTTAGCTTGTCATATGCAAACAATACAGATGCAGGAACAGGAACTGTAACGGTAAATGGTGTAAGTGGATTTAGCAATTCTAAATCAAATAACTTTACCATTACATCGGCAAGTATCAATAATGCTGTATTTACGGATATTGAAACGGCAGAATTCAGTGGCGGTAAACTATATCCGAATTTTACAGTAACAGTTGACGGCAGAGAACTTGTTAAAAATACTGATTATACAGTCGAGTATTCAAATAATGTACAAGTAGGTACTGGTAATATCAAAATTACAGGTAAAGACAATTACACAGGTGTAGCTGAAACTACATTCACAATTGAGCCTTATGATCCACAAAGACATGATAAAGATCCTGTAGATATGAGTACATTACACCCTACAATAACAGGAACTTTTACCTATAACAAAACCGAGCAAAAGCCTGTACCTACAATTGTATATCAAAAATACAATAATGAAACTTCAACAATGCTTGAATATACACTTGTCGAAGGTAAGGACTATAATTTGACTTACACGAACAATATCAATGCCGGAACAGCTACTTTGACTGCAACAGGTATTGGTGTGTTTAAAGGTTCAAAAAACGTTGAATTTACTATCAATCCAAAGTCAGCGGAATCTCTTTCGATTGACACTATTGGTGATAAGGTATTCTCAGGTGTAGCTCAAACACCGGATGCTGTTATCAAAGATATAGACTGATTTTTTGCCTAAGAGGGATTTTTCCCTCTTAGGTGTGGAGAAAATATATAATTTTGGTATAAAGGAAGGAATGAAAACATGGGTAGAGATTTTATAATTGCAGGAGTGTGTTTTTTATTATCGCTAATATGGATTGGTCTTTTAATCGTGTTTCAGGGAGGAATAGATTGTGCATTAGACTTTGTTTTAGAAAAATTCAAAATAGAGCCGAATGATGTGACAACTTTCTTAGGTATAGTTGTAGCAACAGCGATTGAGGTAGTATTTCTATTAATTATGTTTCCTCACATAGAGAATATTTTGAAAACAGTAAGACCGGTTATGAAGCTGATAGGGGAGATAATAGCAGGCTGTATTGGTGGAGCAGAAATTTTTGTTGCTTTTTATGCAAGTTTAGGTAGATTATAATAAATTGATTTTAGAAAGTGATGTAACTAATATGGAAAGAATAAATGAATTCATAAACGAATTAATAAATGAATTAGGAAAATTTATAGTAAGTAATTGGCTGTATGTTATTTTGACTATTGTATTAACAGCTTTTATAATGGTTGTATGGTACGGATGTATGATTGTTTTTGGTGTATGGGATAGACTGGATGAATGGTTTTACCCTAATAACATTATTAATTCGCTCATTGGAAGTATTATATATTTTGTGGTATTAATTTTTCCGATAGCTGCTTCTTTCTTTATCGTTGGTCTTTTTTGTAATATAAAATAAGTTGTAATGTAAATTTTGTTGATAACAAATGAATAGTATATAATAAATAAAATATTGAAAGGCAATAGCCTTTGTAGGGGAGGTCCTGATTTTTCACTCAGTACCTCCCTGATTTTTTTGTTATTTCTTGAATATAGAAAAATTAATAATTTATAAAAAAGGTCTTTAAAATGTTTGATTAAATTCTAACATTTTAAGGGCTTTTCTATTGAACAAAACATTTGAATCTGTCAAGCATAATATCATACAAATTAACAATTTATTCTTGTTAAAATTAGAGAATATTGCTATTAATGGTACAAAACTATTGATTTTTAGCCGAAAATATGGTATAATATAGTTAATAAAGCAGATGATAAGGAGAAAATATATGAAAAAATTTATTTCAAATATAATCGCAATCATAATGATTATTACAACTATAAATATACCTTTAGCAACAGCAGAAAGCAATGTTAATTATCCGCCGGAAGGTAATAAGTGCGGATATATATTTTCATTAAAAGAAACACCTGACTTTGATATTACAAATGATGATATTATTGTTATCTCAGCTGATGCAAATGTATATGTATCAAAATCAATTGAAGCAATAAAAGCAATAGAAGATAAAGTTGATATTAATTTTATTGCAGAAAACACACCAATTCAACCAATTCCGATTGTTGATGATAATTTAGAACTTTTTTCAGATGAAATATCAGAACCTAATAGTACAGATATTCCTGAAACAACAAATATACCTGAAATAGATACACCTGTTTCAACTGAAACTCCTGAAACAACGGAAGAACCATCATCTACAAATGAACCGACAGCAACGGAAGAACCAACGACAACACCTTTACCGGAGCATTATACAAATGATTTGCTATATTATCAGATGTGGCATCATAATGCTATGAGAGACTATGTATATCGTGAAAATGATATTACAGGTAAAGGGGTAAAGGTTGGTGTTATTGACACCGGAATTATGCGTGATTGGGAGGACTTTGAAGGTGTCGATATTCAAGATGGTATTAATGTATGTGCTTTATTAGATAATAATGAAGAACGTCTACATATTATGGGTGATGCACACCCTCACGGAACTGGTATAATTGGCAATATAGCAGCGAAAATTAATAACGAAAAAGGTATTGCCGGTATAGTTGATGAATGTACTGTAATACCGTATAAAGTCGAGGATACTGCTTGTTCAGATTTTGCAAATACTTGTGCCGGCATATTAAAAGCATTGCAATTAGCTTATGAAGATGGTTGTGATGTAGTTAATATTAGTATGGGTTCTGATCCGGACCTTACAGAAAGTCAAATACAAATGTTTAATACTGTTGTTGATTCAGTAACTTCTAATGGTATGATAATCGTTGCAGCAGCAGGCAATGAAGGTGAAGTTGACAAATATGGTGATTTGGCAAATGCTAATATATATCCTGCCTCTTGTAAGAATGTAATAGGTGTAGGTGCAGTCGAACCTGATTGTGAACCGCTTCACTTAATTGTAGATGATGCCACAGGTTTGTATGGTGAAATAGGTAATCCGCAACATTTTCAAGTTTATGGTGAAATTAATACATACACTTTTGATATGATAAATGATTTAGAGAGAAATCAATATAAAAAGTGCGATTTTTCAACAGCGAATGACAGTGTATTTATCTCAGCTCCGGGCAAAGAAATAAGAACTTATGCATACGGATGGGAAGGCGTTGCACCGTATATTTCTCATATGGGAACATCAGAAGCTACTCCTATGGTAGCAGCAGCTGCAATTGGTGTAAAGCAAATGAGACCGTATATTGATACTGATATGTTCAAAGAAATTCTTAAAGAAACTGCAATAGACATTGACGGAGAAGGCTATGATGTAAATACCGGTTATGGTATGATTGATTTTGAAGGCATTTATAATTATGTTAGTGCCTTACCGGAAACAGCACCTGAAAAAACACCTGAACTTACGATAGATTATAAAAATGAAATCATTAACGGTTTTATAAATGACGGAAACTATTACATTAACGATAAACCGATTACTTTAACAAGCAATAAAAATGAGATAGGAATTATATTCAGTTTTTCTTATGGTCAGATTGATGTTAACAGTGATTGGCTTGGAACATCTCTTAAAATTCAAAGAAAAGCAAGAAATAGCAGTTTTACTGACAGTGATGTATTATCATTAAACATACCTGCACGTCCTGAAGCTCCTAACGGCATTGTAACAACTGATACAACAATAATTGGTGTAGATAATACAATGGAATATAAAGCAATAAATTCAGATACTTGGACACCTTGTACATCTAATAAAATTGAAACAAGCACTTTGGGAGCAAATGAGTTTGAAATAAGATATAAAGCTACTGATGCTGATTTTGCAAGTAATTCTGTAACTGTTCGTACAAAAATAAAAGAAGAAACACCGAATATTACAGTTGATTATAAGAACAATCAATTAGTCGGATTTGATTCTGAAAGTAACTATACTTTAAATGATAATGAAATAACACCTATTGACGGAAAATTAGATATTGCTGATAATTGGTATGGTTGTGATTTAACTATAACAAGAAAAGCAAGAAATGATGAATATGTTGACAGCAACAGTAAATCAATTCATTTACCAACATTGTCTTTAGCTCCAACCGGTATCGCAACGGCTGATTATAATATTTATAATGTTAATTCAGATATGGAATATAAATTAACAACAGAGACCGAATGGCATGAAATTAATTCGGAAATTCTTGAAAATGTTCCGTTTGGTATTTATGAAATCAGATATAAAGCAACAGATACGGCTTTTGCGAGTGAAATCTTTACTTTAAATGTAGAAGAAAAAGTTAAACCTAAAGAAATAACACCAACAGCTGAAATTGAATACAGCAGAAGAACTTTAGATTACTTAAATAATACATCTACATATTTAGTCAACGGAAAAGAATATCATACAGAAAACGGTTCATTGAATATTGAAGATTCTTGGTACGGAACTACTATAACGATAATATGTAAAGCATCAAATGAAAAATTTCAAGATAGTGAACCACAAGAAATTTATATACCGACTCTCGGAGATGCTCCTGATTTTCTTGAAGTACAGGGAACAAAGATAAAAAATCTGAAAGAAACAATCGAAATATCAAATAAGGGCGAAAATAATTGGTTTACAACAGGTGCAACAGAACTTGAACTTGAAGAAGGCGAATATGAAATCCGTTTTATGTCAACACCGACTTCATTTGCGAGTAAATCAATTATTGTAAAATTAGAGAAAGAACCGGAATCAAACTATACGATTGAAACAGGTATTAAAAATGTTGATAACGATATTGTATGTACTGCTGAAAACAATACTGACGGATATATAACAGCAACAGGAATAATCGCAATATACAGTTCATCAGGTACGTTATTAAAAATTGAAACTATTAACGGATTTAATGCCGGTGCTAATGATTATAGTATTTCAAATGACTTTAATGAGCCAATAAAAGTAAAATACTTTATATGGACAGCACTTGATAATATGACAGCATATGCGAATACAAATGTATCTGAATTAACAATAGATTAATTAAGAAAGAGTGAGAATAATGATATTAGGATTTGAAAAAAATGAATATGCAACTTATTATATTGAATACAGACTCGTTTTCTGTACAAGAAGAAGTAGAAAAATATTCAAGTTTGCTTCAATACGGAAAGATTTTAACGAGGCTTTGGTTGAAATTTGCAACAAACATAATTTCCAGTTAATTTCGGCTGATACAAAAGACTATACGGCTGATTTGCGGATTAAATGCAATTGTGATTATAGTCCAAAGCAACTACATCAAATAATCAGAAAAGAATCTACTAAAATTTTAGCTGAAAAGCATCCTGAAATCATTACCAGTAAATCAATATGGACTAAAAATTTCTTTGTAACGACAAATTACACCATTAATTGTGATGATATAATAGCCGATTATATAGAAAGTCAAAAGCGTATAAGCTAAGAATAATGGAATTTAAGTGAAAATCAAAAATCAGGGAAAGAGAGCAACTGTTATGTTGTTCTCTTTTTTTTGATTGATTTAATATTTTACCGCCATTTACTTATGAAAAGGTAGAAAAATGAAATAAAATAGGGACTATATTAATGAGGAATAAATTTTTTATTCCCAAACTTCCTAAGCAATAGCTCTGGGCAGTAAGCTCCTCACTATGCGAGATAAGCCGAACCCCAGAGTAATCCCTAATTAAGTTTTTTTTAAAATTAAAATGTGTTTGTATAAATAGAGGAGGAGTTATTATGAATATTAAAAAAATTATAAGCACAATAGCGGTGATTGGGTGTTTATCAGCTTGTATGATTCCGGCAGTGTCTTATGCTGATGAAATACAGTATGAACCCGAAATCAGTATGTTGGCTAATAAGGGGAATTATTCAATCGAATATGTCAAGTCAGGTTATGAACTTGATTATAGCACAACAAAAGAAAACTATAATATTTCTTTGAAATGTCATAACTCAAGCAATGAAACACGAACGGCAGACGTTTACGCTGTGTTGTATTCAAACGGACTTATTAAAGAAATAAGAAAGCAATCGTTGATTATGTTAGATGATTCATCAAACAGTGTTGTTTTTGATATTGATTCAAATATCTCTAACTTAGGTCCGGCAGATACTATAAAAGTCTTTTTGTGGGATAAGGATACAGTTAATCCACTGTGCAATAATCTAACAATAAACACACATATGTGAAAATAATTGTACTAACAGTCCTGAATTCTTATAATTCTCTTATTGACTTTAATTTAGCATATGCTATAATATAAGTATAGTATATGAAGTTTAGAGAATGTGGTTTTTCTGTATTCTCTTTTTATATTCAAAGTTTTGATTCAAAGAGCAATTAAACCCTATTTGGGCTTAGTTGCTTTTTTTTATTTTCATTTTTAGCTGAGAATATCAGCTTTATATAGATATTTAAGAGATTTTAAGGAGGAAAAATTATGATAAGTACAATAATTACAAAGTCGAATTCACTTAACAAGGTAGTGGATTTGAGAGATAAGCTAATTTTGTCAAAAACAGAGGATTACGCTCAGATGCACGGTATAGGAGGTAAGGACCACAATCCTAACAGTACAATTCAATGTATGATTTGTGACTATTCCGGTTCAGGCAACAGTAAAAGCGTATCAGCTAATATATCAGTTGATAAGGTTTATTACATTGCTGAACAGATAAAAAAGATTGTTTTCAAGCAAGATGAATCTGACAAATTAAGCATAACAGCTAAAGAAAAGTCAGATTTGGGAGTAGCATATAAAACCCTTATCAATGCAATAAGGGAAGGCAAAAGTGCTAATGCAGTCAGTTTAGATGCTGTACATAAAGCTGCTCAAATTCTTGTGTCGGTTGGTAAAGGAATTACTTCACCAATTGAAGGATATGATTTTACATATTCTCAGGATAAGGTTGATGTATATAGTAAAAAAGACGGAAAAGCACCGGTTAATAAGTTGCTGATAACACATCAGCCAATGTATAAAGGTAAGAAGAGTAATTATCCTTGGTGCATTAAAATTACCAATGGAGTTGCAGACATTATCGAAAAAGAAGGCGGTACTGTTAATTATAATGCGAAAACATTAAATGTAACAAATGAAGCCTTTATTAATATCTCCAATGAAGATATGTATCGAATGTTTACAAGAACTATCAGATACATTGAAACTTGGGAAAATGCCGTTGTACTTCCGAATGTTATAAACGGTTTGAAACAAAGGGAAGAAGAACGCAGAGAATATAATAATAATCGTTCATAAGAAACGTTGATTAATTGAAGTTTAAGGAGGAATTTATATGTTAGAATGTAAAGGCTTTGAGCCAAAAGAGAAACTTACTCAAATTGTAGGTATGAATGGAGAATTACAATCGTACTTAGAAGTGAAATACAGAATAGAGTGGTTCAATCAATATTGTGCCGAAAATGACATCAAAGGTGTTATTGATGAATCAGATATTAAATATCTTGAACAAGTTAAAATGTTTGTTGCAACTTGTAAAATTTATATGGATGATAAATTGGTTGCAACAGGGATTGGCGGTAAAATGGTTGATGGTGATATAACGAGTATGAATATGATTATTCAATCAGCTGCAACTATTGCGAAAGGCAGAGCTTTGGCTAATTGTGGCTTTGGTACTGCGATGTGTGCAAACAATGAAAGCGGTGAAAATCCTGATATTCTTCCTTGTGATGCAGGAATTACAATTAATACGGATAACAATCCGTTAATTAATAATTCAGCTGTTACAAAAACAAACGAAGAAAAACAGAAAATCTCCAAAACAGAATCAAAGGCAAAAGCAGAAAAAACTGTGAATGTGCCAAAGAATTTGACTGAAGCACAAGCCTTAATCCTTAGTATCGGTAAATACAAAGGAAAATCATTGGGTGAAGTCGCTGCAATTGATAAGCCATATATTGATTTTATGGCTAACAAATGCAGTTACCCTGATATTGTTGCAGGCTGCAAAATTATTTTAACTGCTTAATTTTTTATTTCAAGAGAGGGTTAAAATCCTCTCTTGGAGAAGGAGGAAATATGTTTGATTTTAATATCAGTCAAGTTGTTGGCTTATTAGGATTAGAAGTAAAAGGCAATATTGAAGGACGTTCATATAATGTCAGATGCCCTCATTGTGGGAAATTTCATATGAACATAGATAATACAAAAAATACTTTCAATTGTTTAAAATGCGGTATTGGTGGTGGAATATTAGATTTGTATTGCCGATACGGATTGAATAAAGAATGTACAAAAGATAACAGAGGTGAAGCACTTAAAGAAATTGAAAATTTACTTTGCTTAGATGATAAAAATACAATAGAATATAAAGAATACAAAAATGATTACACGACTTTGACAGATAGCCAATTAAATGAAGTGTATTCTGCAATTCTTGATATTCCTGAGTTAAAACTTAATTCAGATCATATTGAATCCCTGAAAAAAAGAGGCCTGACAGAATCTGAAATTGAGATATTCGGTTATCGGACAATGCCGGAGTATCTGTATTTTCCTAAAGGAAAAGATTGGAGCTTTAAGCTATGGGATAAATCAAATTTTGAAGAAATTTATTTTTCGATACCTGAATTTAAAAAAATAAGTCGTAAGCATATCATTTCAGGATTATTTATTGCACAACACCTTATAAAGAAAGGTCTAAAGTTAGACAAAATACCGGGATTTTTTAAATTCGGTAAATACTGGTGTTTTAGATATACACCGGGAATACTGATTCCGATAAGAAATCGTTATAAGGAAATTGTGAATTTTCAGGTAAGAAAAGATTTTGGAAAATTGCGATACATAACTTTATCTTCAAAAGGTTTTCCGCAAGGAACGTCAAGTAGGGTTAGAGTTCATTTTCCAATTACCAATCCTGAAATTAATTCTGATACAATCATCAGAATTACAGAAGGTCCGTTAAAGGCTGACGTTGCTTTAAGTTTTACAACAAACTTAAATGTTGTATATATGGCTGTTATGGGTGTTAATTCTTTAAATGAGTTGAAACAGATATTTAAAGATATTAAACCGAATGATATTAAAATTGTTCAAAATTTTTTGGATATGGACAAACTTACTAATATAAATGTCTTAAAAGGTTCAAAGAATTTAGAAAAAATTATATTACAAAATGGTCATAAATATAAAATGGGGTATTGGGATGTAAAGTCTATTAAAACGGTTTATTACAAGCAATGTAAAATAATAAAACAGCTTGGAAAGGAGGTTGAACCAATAAAAAATAATTCACCAATTAATGAATTCATTTTTAGAATTCAAAAAAATACTTATTTATTTAATAAATACGGTATCCCTTTTGAAAAAGAATGGATAAACGATAATTCAAAAGGTATTGATGATTTTTTAAAATACATAAATTCATAAGTAAAATCCCTTTTTTGATATGCACCCCAAAAGTTAGACACTTTTGGAGGTGCATATTTTTATGGCAAAGAAAGGGCAAAAATATAGAAAACACTCGCCAG
>JABLTM010113291.1_pt1 | contig 94698 bp, 83 predicted proteins | sample 7160121 | NCBI WGS metagenome assembly JABLTM01 (sample SAMN14651224, study PRJNA627086) | human gut metagenome | isolation source: feces | host: Homo sapiens
AACAAGTTGCACCCACCGTCTCACCTGTCGGTTCGGTCGGTGCTTCTGCACTTTGTGCAGAGGTCTCCACCGGAGACCCGCACCCTTTGCAAGGGAGGCGAATAGGTTTATTTATTATATTCGTCGGCGCGTTTTAGCCGCTTTAGACTAATCTGTATTATTTTCAGGTGTGTATTCTTTGTTAAGCTTTTGAATTTCATCAATTGTATTTTTCAGCGTTTGTTCAAAGTCGCTTGAATTTTCACCTGAAAAATATGTCAAGTCATATTTTGATGTGTCCACGCTGTCCTCATCATTTAAAAACAGCGGTACATTGTAGCCTTTTTGCTCCCACTCGCGATTATATACTCTTTCATCATTTATATAAAATGATTTATATCCGTAATCGTTAACTTCTTTTGCACTGTAAATCGGGGTGAATACACCTTTTTTATATGCATATTCTTTTGAATTTGCAGTGAAGTTGTAATTGTTTTCTTTATCATAATTATTTGTGCAAAGATTAGTCGTTTTCTTACCCTTTTTAAGCAGTAAGTAAAATACCGAGTCATCATCAAAATAAACGGAAACACATTCTTTATTTATTACACGCTTTGCCGAATTTCCGTCCCATTTGTAAATATCAAGGCTGTACTGCGGCTTGTCATAATAAATGTAATCGCCGGAGTATTCGTCATATTTGCTCATACTCTTGTATGTTCTGTAAACCATACAAAGTTCGTCGTTGCCGTCTGCGTTAAAGTCGATTTGCTTAACATATGCAACACCGTCAATGTATTTTTCTCCGTCATCATCGGTTTTAATACTTGGCTGACCGTATTTTTCAAGCCTTTTTCTAACTACTTCGTAATACGCATTTGCTTTTCTTTCTTTTTCACTTAATGTGTTTGCAATTGCCTGTGAACTGATGTTGCCGAATGCGTCAATATTTGCGCTCACAAGTTCGGTAGTTATTTCTGCCTTTGATTTTCTGAAACATGAAAGTTCAATAGTTTCAAATTTATCTTTTATAATTTTGCCTTTTATAGAATAAGTGTCACTTGCAATGTCGTAACTTGCAGTGCCGCTTTTTCTGAATTTTCCGTTTCTCAGTGTGTATGTTGTAAGGTTTCGTGGGTTGTTTTTGTCATTTTTACAAATCAGGTATTTATTTCCTTTTCTGTAAAACGATACCCAGTAACCCTCTGTTTCCTTTTGCGTGGAGTTTGCTTCGTCTTTATACAGCTGGCTGAAATCACCATTGTGGTAGCCCCAAACTTCAAGGTAATAAACATTATCGCTGTTGTAGCAAAGCATAAGTTCATCGCGTCCGTTGCCGTTAAAATCCATTTGCCTTGCATAGCAAACACCGGTAAGCTTGGCTTTGTTTTCACCGTACTTTGCTTCGTCAAGAGCCTCCCATTTAACCGAACCGTATTTTTTTATGTAGTTTATGCAGACATTTCCTGCATCTTTGTTAAACTGTTCAGCTTTTTTGTTTTTGCTGTTTAGTGATATGGAAAACGAAACTGCCATTATTATCGCTATAAGTATTGCGCCTGCAATCCATAATCCTTTAATAACTGCACTGCGCAAAAGCGGAAATTTCTCCACCACTTCAATATCTTCTTCGGCTTCTTCGTGAACGGTGGCTTCAATTTTTTTGAATTCGTTTATAATAGTGGATAAATCTATTTTACCTGGTTTTTTGGAATTTGATTTTTTTACTTCTTCAATTTCGTCTGCTTCATCATCAAAATAATTGTATTTTTTCACCGTTTCACCTCTTTTTTTGAATTATTTAATCTGATTTTTTCTTGGTGCTTTTCTTGTCCTTGTCTTTTTTATCCTTATCCTTTTTATCTTTGTCTTTTTTATCGCTCTTTTTGGTTGTTTTTTCTGTTTTAGGCTTGGAATATTTGCTGTAAGTTGTGTAATTTACTTCCCCGTTAACACTGCGGGTGAGTACATAACTTTTTCCGTCCTTTTTAATCTTTATGTCAACCTTGCCCGGATTTATGTCTTTTTTCGCTTCAACCGTGCAGGTCAATGTTCCGTCGTTTGCAGTAACGCTCAACCTTATGTCACTGTCGGAATTATTTACAAATTGAAAATCCTGGCTGTTCCATTGAACAGTTGCATCACCGCCGAGCGGTACATAGCTTATTTCAAGCGAATGGCAGGCTCTGACTTTAATTTGCAAATTTGCACGCAGTACGCTTTGGAATACTGTGGAACTTACCTGGCATATTCCGCCGCCGAGTCCGTCTACAAATTCGTCACCCTGCACTACTTTAGCGGCTTCGTACCCTGCAAGCACAGTTCTTTTGCCTACCGTTTGGTTGAAAGAAAAGGTTTTGCCGGCAGGAATAACCACGGAGTTTAAATGGTCAACCGCTTCGTGAATATTTTTCGTTCTTGTTTCGTTAGATGAAAGGTAGTAGCTTGTGTAGCTTGCAATTTCATATGGGAAAGAAGAATCAAAATCTTTTTTAAGTGCCGGGTAAATTTTATTCGTTTCAGCTTCTTTAAATTTGGTTGATAAATCTTCGGTTGTTCTCGCTGTTGTTGATTCGGTTGTGGAGCTTGAATTTTCCGATTCTTGCTTGTTATCGCCCGAGGTTTGCTGAATGTTTGAACACGCAATAAATATTGTAGCAATAATTACCAGTGAGCAAAATACAGCCAATATCTTTTTCACTTATTTTTTCTCCTTGTATGGCTTTTTAATATTAACCCAATTTTCTTTTATAACTTGCCTTGCTCTTGCAACTGCAAGTGAATCGCCGGGTATGTCATCCGTAATGGTTGAACCTGCCGCAATGTATGCTTTTTTGCCCACTTCAACAGGAGCAATAAGGTTTGTGTTACAGCCGATAAATGCCCCGTCGCCTATGGTGCATCTTGATTTGTTTTTACCGTCATAGTTGCAGGTTACGGTGCCGCAGCCGAAGTTTACATCTTTGCCTACATCGCTGTCACCTATATATGTTAAATGTGCGCTTTTTGTTCCTTCGCCCACAATTGAATTCTTAACTTCAACAAAATTGCCGATATGCACACCCTTTTTAAGTGTGGAATTTGCCCTTACTTTTACAAACGGGCCTGCATCAACACCGCTTTCAACCGTGCTGTCAAGTATTTTGCAGTTATCAAGTATTACATCGTCACCGATTTTTGAATTATCAATATATGTGTTAGGGCCGATTGTGCAGTTTTCGCCGATAACTGTGTCGCCTAATATAATTGTGTTAGGCAAAATAACTGTTGATGAGCCGATTTTTACATCCTTGCCTATTATTACACCGTCAGTGCATGGAATGTCAACCCCGCCGAGCATAAGGCTGTCGTTTATATTTCTTCTCATAATGTTGTTGAGAATGTTGAGCTGCTTTCTGTCATTCGCACCAAGTACAACTTCGCTGTTTTCAACCACATATGCCCCAGCGTTTTTGCCGGCTGAAATCAAAATTTCAAGGCTGTCGGTAAGGTAATATTCGTTTTGCACATTGTTATTAGTGATTTTTGAAAGCGCATAGCTTAAATCTTTACCGTTAAACCAATAGCAGCCTGCATTTGATTCGTTGATTTTCTTTTCTTCTTCTGTTGCGTCTTTATGCTCAACTATGCGCAAAAGAGTTCCGTTTTCATCACGCTTAATGTGGCCTATTCCGTTTGTATCGTCAACAAGCGCGCTGATAAGAGTAATTGAATTACCGTTTTCTTTGTGATAATCATAAGCTTTGTTAATCGTTTCGGCGTCCATAAGCGGACCGTCACCGTTTAAAATAAGTATATCATCATCAAGATGCTTATCAATAAATTTTTGTGCCTGCATAACTGCATGGCCTGTGCCAAGCTGCGGCTCTTGCAGTGCGGTTACAATATTACTGTCCTTTTTAGCAAGGTATTCTTCAAGAACTTCGTGCTTATATCCGGTAATTACGCAAATATCTTTTGCTCCGGCTTCTTTAACCGCGTCAACAACATAGCTAATCATAGGCGAAAAAAGCACTTCGCACATAACTTTCGGGCAAGTTGCTTTCATTCTTGTGCCTTTACCGCCGGCTAAAATTATTGCACACTTCATAATGTATTTCCTCTCAAATATATATAATTTATAAAAACGCATACTTTTTATCGTTTCTAATTATGCTACAAAACGCAAATATTTGCAAGTATTATTATAAAAACTACATATTTTCTTAATTTTTTTAGAAAAATATTTGTAATTTGCTTTATAGTATGTTATAATTCTATCGCATTATACTGTGAAGGCAAGAATTGTTATTTATTACGGCAATAAATTTTGGCCTTAAAAACGAGTATAAGAATATTAAAGCTATAAATAATTTTAGGAGGTAACTCAAATGGCAAACAAGTGGGTTTACATGTTTGAAGAAGGCGACATGACCATGCGTAATTTGCTCGGCGGTAAGGGTGCAAACCTTGCAGAAATGACTAAAATCGGTCTTCCTGTACCACAGGGTTTCACTGTTACAACTGAAGCTTGTACACAGTATTACGAAGACGGTCGCAAAATCAACGACGAAATCATGACTCAGGTTATGGAAGGCGTTAAGAAGATGGAAGAAATCAACGGCAAGAAGTTCGGTGATCTTCAAAATCCTCTTCTTGTATCAGTTCGTTCAGGTGCAAGAGCATCAATGCCTGGTATGATGGATACTATCCTTAACCTCGGTCTTAACGACCAGGTAGTTGAAACTATGATTGCAGGTAACGATGATCCTGCTTTCGAGCGTTTCGTATATGACTCATACAGAAGATTCATCCAGATGTTCTCTGATGTAGTTATGGAAGTTGGTAAGAAGTATTTTGAACAGCTTATCGACAAGATGAAAGCAGAAAAGGGCGTTCAGTACGATGTAGAGCTTACAGCTGCTGACCTCAAGGAGCTTGCTATTCAGTTCAAGGCTGAATATAAGAAGCAGCTCGGCGAAGATTTCCCTTCAGATCCTGTTGAACAGCTTAAGCTTGCTATTGAAGCTGTATTCCGTTCATGGGACAACCCTCGTGCAAATGTATATCGTAGAGATAACGATATTCCATATTCATGGGGTACTGCTGTTAATGTAATGCCTATGGTATTCGGTAACCTTAACAATGAATCAGGTACAGGTGTTGCTTTCACTCGTGACCCTGCTACCGGTGAAAATAAGTTGATGGGTGAATTCCTTATCAACGCACAGGGCGAAGACGTAGTTGCCGGTGTTCGTACACCAATGCCTATCGCTCAAATGGAAAAAGAATTCCCTGAAGCATATGCTGATTTCATCAAGGTTTGTGATACTCTTGAAAATCACTACCACGATATGCAGGATATGGAATTCACAGTTGAAAACAAGAAGCTCTATATGCTTCAGTGCCGTAACGGTAAGAGAACAGCTCAGGCTGCTCTTAAGATTGCTTGTGACCTTGTAGATGAAGGACATAAGACAGAAGCTGAAGCTGTTGCTATGATTGACCCTCGTAACCTTGATACTCTTCTTCACCCTCAGTTTGATACTGATGCTCTTAAGAAGGCTACACCAATCGGTAAGGGCCTCGGCGCATCTCCTGGTGCTGCTTGCGGTAAAGTTGTATTCACTGCTGATGATGCAGTAGAATGGAACGAAAAGGGCGAAAAGGTTGTACTTGTTCGTCTTGAAACATCACCTGAAGATATTACAGGTATGAAAGCTTCACAGGGTATCCTCACAGTTCGTGGCGGTATGACATCTCACGCAGCAGTAGTTGCTCGTGGTATGGGTACTTGCTGTGTATCAGGCTGCGGCGACATCAATATGGATGAAGAAAACAAGAAGTTTACTCTCGCAGGTAAGGAATACCACGAAGGTGACTATATTTCAATTGACGGTTCAACAGGTAACATCTATGACGGCGTAATTCCTACAAAGGATGCTACTATTGCCGGCGAATTCGGCAGAATTATGGGCTGGGCTGACAAGTTCAGAAAGCTCAAGGTTCGTACAAACGCTGATACACCTGCTGACGCAAAGAAGGCTCGTGAACTCGGTGCTGAAGGTATCGGCCTTTGCCGTACAGAGCATATGTTCTTTGAAGAAGACAGGATCGCTGCATTCAGAGAAATGATTTGTTCAGATACAGCTGAAGAAAGAGAAGCTGCTCTTGAAAAGATTCTTCCTTATCAGCAGGGCGACTTTGAAAAGCTTTATGAAGCACTTGAAGGCTGCCCGGTAACAATCCGTTTCCTTGACCCACCTCTTCACGAATTCGTTCCTACTGAAGAAGAAGATATTAAGAAGCTTGCTGATGCACAGGGCAAGAGCGTTGAGCAGATTAAGGCTATCATCGCTTCTCTTCACGAATTCAACCCAATGATGGGCCACCGTGGTCTTCGTCTTGCAGTTACATATCCTGAAATTGCAAAGATGCAGACTAAAGCAGTTATCCGTGCTGCTATCAATGTTCAGAAGGCTCATCCTGATTGGACTGTTGCTCCTGAAATTATGATTCCTCTTTCATGTGACGCTAAGGAACTTAAGTATGTTAAGGACATCGTTGTTGCAACTGCTGATGCTGAAATTGCTGCTGCCGGCAGTGATATGAAGTATGAAGTTGGTACTATGATTGAGATTCCTCGTGCTGCTCTTACAGCAGGCGATATTGCTAAGGAAGCTGAATTCTTCTGCTTCGGTACAAATGACCTTACTCAGATGACTTATGGCTTCAGCCGTGATGATGCAGGTAAGTTCCTTAATGCATACTATGATGCAAAGATTTTTGAAAGCGACCCATTCGCTAAGCTTGACCAAACAGGTGTTGGCCAACTTATGGAAATGGCAGTTAAGAACGGTAAGGCTACTCGCCCTGAACTTCACTGTGGTATCTGCGGTGAACACGGCGGTGACCCATCTTCAGTAGAATTCTGCCATAAGATTGGTCTTGATTATGTATCATGCTCACCATTTAGAGTTCCTATCGCAAGACTTGCTGCTGCTCAGGCAGCTATTGCAGAAATGGAGGACTAATCTTACTTTTAGTTTTAAGATTGGTTTTGAGCAGGCAAAAGCCTATAGACACGCAACAAATCAATATCTTCGTCCATATCAATGGAAAGATATAACCGTAAGCGTGGTAATATGAAATTAGCAGGTATGTTATTGAAAAATAGCATACCTGTTTTTATATAAATTTTATAACAACAGTATAGTTAAGAAATGTCAGTTTATTAATCAGTATTTTTGTGCTTTAATATAAGTGTTCGCATGGAATAAATTACATATGATTTTTTCATCTATTACTGATATAATATAATTGACAATAATATATTATATATAGTATAATGTACAAAACGCTAGCTTGGTTTGGAGGCAAAATATATGTCATATTTTATTGGTATAGAAGATTTGGCAGCTAATGCATTAATTGAATTAGTTGAGAAAACGGGCAAAAGAACAGTTCGTTTTTCACAGTTAAATGATTATGGAAATGCTATTATGGCTACATTAAGAAAAGACGATATGGATGTCACTCTTATTTTTACCAAAGATACAACAGAACAATTCTTTCACAATTGTTCTGATGTTTTTTCAATCAAGGAATTAGAAGATGATATCGAAATCACATTAAAAGATGGAATTTCTACAGATGTTTTAAGAAATCGTTTTAGAATAAATATTGCTTTTTATCTGTTAAAAGCATTTGTTTCTGATTCGGCTTTTAAAACATTAGAATAAATTTTGTTTTGGTGCGAAGTTATGAAACGTTTTAAGGACCCAATTTATGGATATATTGAAATACCTAAAGATATAGTAAAAAAAATAATTGATACACCTGAATTTCAAAGACTTAGATACATAAAACAAACAAGCTATCTTCCAGTGTATTCTGCCGCACTCCACAATCGATTTGTACATTCATTAGGTGTGTATTATTTGGGAGTAAAGGCATACGATTCAATAAAAAACAATTCAAAAGAAATACTAGAGAAATATTCAGTTAATGACAAAATTGAAGAAACATTCAAGCTGGCTTGTTTGTTGCATGATGTTGGTCATTCTCCTTTTTCCCATTCTGGAGAAAATTTTTTTATTGATGAATCAAAATCACTATATGATAAATTGGTGGATATTGTCAATAATAGTCAGTTTTCATCAGATGTAGATTATTATAACAATAAACCTGCAGCTCCTCATGAAATAATGAGCGTTGTTGTTGCACTAAAACAGTTTGATTCTTTTTTTGATGACAGTGATTCTGACAATGAGATTAAAAGTTTTTTTGCTCGTTGTATTACTGGTTACAAATATAGAGATGCTGATAAAAATGTAATGCATTCTATATTAAATGCCTTAATTTCTTTGCTTAATTCGTCAACAATAGATGTAGATCGGCTTGATTATTTGATTAGAGATGCATATGTAATGGGTTTTAATAGTATATCTATCGATTATAATAGATTGATTGATGCTATAACTTTAGTTGAAACGAAAAGTTCAAGTGAAGGTGCTACAATACAGTTGGCATACAATAAATCTGCACTTTCAGTAATTGAGAATGTTATTTATGCACATGATTCTGAGAAAAAATGGATTCAAAATCATCCAGTAATACAATATGAAGTTTTTCTTGTTCAGAGAATTATTACAGATGTAAAAATAGATTATAAAAAAAGAACAGGAATGGATTTGTTTTCATTGGAATCATTACTCCCAAGTACAGGAGCCCCAAAAAATGAATTTTACGAAGACGCAGAAAATAAATTAGAAGAAGCATTAAAAAAGGCAAATGAAATTAAGGAACATGATTTTTCGAATACCTTAAATGACATAAAAGAATTAGTAGATCATCTATCGCTTCCAATTAAAATTAGTTCTTTGTGTGACGATGATATAATTTATTTGGCAAAGCATTTAGGCGTGCCTTTAAGTGATGAATTGTTAGACAGAAATTCAAGAAGACATCCTGTTTGGAAATCTGAATCAGAATACAGAATTTGTGTGGATTGTTATGTTGGAAATGATATTCATCCTTGTTTGCAAGAAAAAAATAAAATTTTGAGCAGATTTCAAAATGAAGAATCTCCTTCACATTGTATAAATGACGACGCCATTAATTATTGCAATAATTGTTTAAATGATGTTATGAAATCCGAGTTATCTGAGTTAGATAAGGAAATTATGGTGAACAGATATGAATTATTGTTAAAATGGTTAAACGGATTCAAGAAAATTGCTGAAAATCAATCTTTAAAAACATTTGATTTTGTTATTGTTCCAACATCAAAATTCAGGACAAGTTTTAACAAAAATGATTTGTCGGAGACTCCAATTTATTTTCATAAAGAGAATAAATTATATAAGTTAAAAGAATTAATAAATCTTTTTTCAACAAAAAACGATGACAGACAAGAGTTTTTTTATGTTTTCTATAAAAGAGGCAAGGATTGTGTGAATGCGTTCGATTTTGGAAAAGATTTAGCAAAATTAGCATTAGAATAATATGGATGTTTTATATAAAATCTCTTATTTCATGTTAAAATATTCATTGATTATTACCAACTAAATAACTGTATATAGTTAAAAGCCTGTCGGTTAAAATCGGCAGGCTTTTTTGTATATATAGAATTAAAACGGAGGTGTTTTTAACGAAACAAACAAAAGTAATTGCAATATGCAATCAAAAAGGCGGTGTAGGAAAAACTACAACCGCCTTAAATTTTGGAGTCGGTCTTGCAAATGAGGGTAAGAAAGTCTTGCTTATCGATTGTGACCCACAAGGTGATTTAACAACAGCTTTGGGTTGGAGAGATACAGACGAACTTTCGGTTACTCTTGCAGACAAACTCGTCGAGTATATCGAAGAAAGGAACAAGAACCCTGCAAACGGTATTCTTCATCATAAAGAGAATATTGATTTACTTCCGGCTAACCTTGATTTGTCGGCACTTGAACTTAGTTTGGTAAACACAATGAGCCGTGAAACCGTGCTGAAAGGTTATGTAAATTCAATCAAAAAGGCGTATGATTATGTGGTTATTGATTGTATGCCGTCTTTGAGCGTGCTTACGGTTAATGCATTGGTTGCTGCCGATTCGGTTATCATTCCCGTTCAGTCGCAATTTCTTGCGGCTAAAGGTATGACACAACTTGTTAAAACCATAAGCAAAGTTAAAAGACAAATTAACCCGTCACTTAAAATTGACGGTATCTTGCTTACACTTGTAGATGGCAGAACTAACCTTTCCAAAAGTACAAAGGAAGCTATCGTAAATGACTACGGCAAGTATCTTAAAATATTTGATACGCAGATACCTATGGGTATTAAAGCGGCTGAAACTGCAATAAGCGGTAAATCAATATTCGCTTATGATAAAAACAGTAAGGTCGCAAAAGCGTATGTAGACTTTACGAAGGAGGTGTTGAAACTTGAGCGAAAAGAGAAAAACAGACTTCAGTCTGAACAGGCTCGATGATTTATTTACATCACAAAGCGAACGAGAAAACGGACTTACTCCGACTATAAAAGATATTCCGCTTGAAAAACTTGTGCCGTTTCCTAATCATCCGTTTAAGGTGCGTGATGATGAGGAAATGAATAAACTTGTTGAAAGCGTTTCTGAAAACGGAGTGTTGGTTCCTGCTATTGTTCGTGAAAAAGATAACGGTGAATATGAAATTGTCTCAGGACACAGACGAAAATTTGCAAGTGAGATTGCCAGTAAAAACACATTGCGTTGTATCGTTTCAAATTTGGATGATGACGCCGCAACCGTCATTATGGTTGACAGCAATATCCAAAGAGAAAACATTTTACCGAGTGAAAAAGCCTTTGCATACAAAATGAAATTGGATGCGATGAATAGACAAGGTAAAAGAAACGATTTAACTTCGACACAAGTTGTGCCGAAGTTAAGAAGCAATGAAAAATTTGCAGAAGAAGTAGGAGAAAGCAGAGAAACAATAAGACGATATATTCGCCTTACCTATCTTATCCCTGAACTGCTGCAAATGGTTGATGAGGGTAAAATGAAAATGTTACCGGCTGTTGAAATATCATTTCTTGATAAAGAATATCAGCAAGATTTGTTGGAAGCAATAGAAAGCGAATGTTGTACTCCGTCTCACGCACAGGCTATTCGTATGCACAAGATGTTTAATGACGGAGAGCTCAACGGCGACACTATTCTTGATGTTATGTGTGAATTGAAACCAAACCAACAGGAAAGGCTCATAATTCCACATAAAACGCTGGAAAAGTATATCCCAAAATCTGTTGCACCTGAGAAAAGGCAAGATTATGTATGCAAGGCTTTGGAGCATTACAACAAGTTTTTGAAAAGCAGAGCCGAAAGGGACAGCAGATAGCAGGAGTATGTTTTTTCTATCCCCCTCTTTTCAATATACCCCCTTATTTAACATACAAACTTGCAGAAAAGAAAGAGCCTTATAAATCAAATAAAGGAATGATGTGTATGATTTAATAAACGCACCTTTGCCGAAATTACCAAAATCTGTTAAATTGGCAGTGAAAGCAAAGGAGGAATGCTAAATGAAAAAGTCAGTGATTTTGTGTATGGTAGCAGTTGTGCTAATCAGCGTATTTGTAGGTTGTTCGGTTAAAAACAGCGAAGTAAATGAAAATGCAGAAACAAGTTCTTTTTCTGCAAGTAAAGAAACAACACTGCCTATTTCGACTGCTGAAAATGATACGAAAGCCGATACAACAACTACTGCTCCAACTACAAATGCAAAAATAACGAGCACAACTTCAAACAAGATTGAGTTGAGTGAAACGACCACGAAAAGAAAGGTTGTGTCTACAACATCAAAACCTGTTCAAACAACAAAATCTACAACACAGCGTACCACAAAAGCAACTACTACATCAAAACAACCAACAACCAAAAAAGCAAGTCAATGCAGTAATAACAATAATCACTCAATGAAATGCGGCAATATGGGCAGATGGTTTGACAGCAAATCGGATGTTAAAGCATATGTTGATTCGGTAATGAAATCTTGGGCAGATAAATGGGAAAGCGGAGAAATATCCGATGATGAATATTTTGCTAACTGCCCACAAGGCTATGAATGCTGGAGTTGCGGTTACTGCGGTAAATGGACAGGCAATTTCAAATAAACAATATCATAAATTAAAGCCGAGAAGATGTAACAATCTTCTCTTTTTTTATGCCTGAAAACAGGCAGAAAGGAAAAGTTATGAAAGATAAATTCAAAAATTTAGGCAAAAGAATTGTTGCACTTCTTTTGTCGTTATTAACAGTTACAATGATGTTTCCGTTAAGTGCTTTTGCGGCAACGGAAAACCTTGGTGCTGTGTCGGGTGCAAGCAAACTTGACATCAGCGTTTCAAAGCATTACGGACACGAAGTTCATACTACGAAAAAAGGCGGTACAACTTATCCCCTTTTCTGTATTGAATACGGTACAACCTCACCGAATTCGTCATATCTTAAAGGCAAAAAAGCTATGGCAAGCGATAATGCAATTAAAGCAGCAAAGTGGATATTTGCAGGATATTACCTTGAACACGGCAACTCGATAGATTGGCAGGATATGGCTTACTGTCAGAAAAAAGTGTGGTCAATCTTTGGTTCAAATACAAATTGGACTTTTAGTGACAGCGGCTATCAAACTTGGTGTGATAATGCAAAAAAGCGTATGAGTAAACTTGATAAAAAGCCTTCGTTTAATAAAACAAATGTTGGTAGAGTTCTTCCCGGAGGAAGCCTTATTGTTACAGACACAAATAAAGTATTGTGTGATTATCCTGTCTTTACTAAAAAAGGTAACGGCTGGAGCATTATTCATAAAAAGAATTCTAATTCATTGACTGTTAAGGTTGATGAATCTTGTACAGCATCAAGTTTTAGAGTTTCTAACGGTGAATATTACAAAGACGGTACAGGCGATGACGATGAACTTTTGCTTTACTATCCCTATGGAAGTGAATCATATCAAAAACTTATTTATTCGGCATATTATGACCCTGTTTCAATGGCGTTTTCAGGTTCAATAACTTCCGTCGGTGGAATGAAACTCATTAAGACATCCGAAGATGGAGTTATAAGTGGAATAAGATTCCATTTTACGGGTCCAAAAGATTTTTCAAAAACATTCACAACAGATGAAAACGGAGAAATACCACTTTCAGGATTAGCACCGGGAACATACACTATCACAGAGGAAAGTATGGATAGATATGTACCAAATCAGTCTAAGACAATTATTATTGCAAGTAACCAATCAACTTCGGTAGCGTTTCATAACACACTTAAAAAATTCAGGGTTAATGTCACAAAACAAGACTACGAAAAAGGACACGCACAAGGTGATGCAAAATTAGGCGGTGCTGTTTATGGTTTGTATAAAGGCGATGAACTTGTTGCACAATATACAACCGACAGTAACGGCTCTTTTACAACAGACTATTTCGTATGCGGTACAGACTGGACTGTTAGAGAAATCAGTCCAAGTGAGGGTTATCTTTTAAATGATACCGTGTATAGAGTCGGTGCGGATCCAAGGGATTACAACATTGAATATAACACAGCTCCTGATATGACTGTTATGGAGCAAGTTATCAAGGGTAAAATCAGCATTATTAAACATACTGATGATGGTGAAACTCAAATCGAAACACCCGAAAAAGGTGCAGAGTTTCAGATTTATCTTAAATCGTCAGGCTCATTTGTAAACGCCGATAAAGACGAACGAGATACAATCGTCTGTGATCAGGATGGTTTTGCAAGCACAAAACTACTTCCATACGGCGTATATACAGTCCATCAAACAAAGGGATGGGATGGCAGAGAAAAAATAACCGATTTTGATGTGTTTATCAATACCGATGGTAAAACATACAAATTCCTTATCAACAATAAAAATTTTGAGTCGTATCTCAAGGTGGTTAAACTTGATAAGGAAACGGGTAAACGAATCCCATACGAAGGTGCTGCTTTTGAAATCTACGATAGCAACAACCATAGAATTACAATGCAGTACACCTACCCTCAAGTGACATCAATTCATACCTTTTACACCAACAAAGAGGGATATTTAATCACACCTGAAAAATTGCCGTATGGTGATTATACTCTTAAAGAAGTACAAGCTCCGTATGGTTATGTTCTTGACGATACTCCTATTCCGTTTGTAATCTCACAGGAGAATGCTTCAACCGATACAGGCGTAACCGTAGTCAAGGTCAAAGCAAAGGATATGGCTCAAAAAGGTGTAATCAATATTACAAAAACCGGAGAGGTGTTCTCATCCGTTGAAGAAAATAACGGCTTATATACTCCAAAATACAGCGCAGGCAATCTTAAAGGTGCAGCGTTTGAAGTCTATGCTGCTGAAGATATTACTACTCCTGACGGAACAGTAAGATACGATCAAGGCTCATTGGTCGATACTATCACAACCGATGATGACGGCGTTGCTAAATCAAAAGAACTTTATCTCGGTAAATATACTGTTATTGAAAAGACTGCACCAAACGGATATGTTCATAATGCCGCCAAGTATGATGCTGAACTCACCTATGCAGGACAGAATGTTTCCGTTACCTCAACCGACCTTTCGGTGTATAACGAAAGACAAAAGGTTTCGGTTTCACTTAAAAAGGTTATGGCAGAGGACAAGACATTCAGTATCGGTAATAACGGTGAAATTACTTCTGTAAGATTCGGTATTTATGCCGATGAGGACATTAAAGCAAGTAACGGCGATATTATTCCAAAAGACGCTTTAATTACCTTTGCAAACTGTGATAAAGACGGAAATATATCTTTTGATTGTGATTTACCGGTAGGTTTTAAGTGGTACGCAAAAGAAATTGCAACCGATGAGCACTATATCTTATCCGATACAAAATATGAGTTCGATACCGAATATCAAGGTCAAGATGTCAAGGTTATTGATATTAAAGTCAATAACGGTGAGGTTATTAAAAACAATCTTATCTACGGTTCTGTTAAAGGCTTAAAAGTCGATAGAGAAACACAGGAAGTAATCAAGGGGGCAACCTTTGGCTTGTTCAAATCGGACACTACCGAATTTGCAAAAGACAACGCAATCTTAACTGCTGTTACCGATGAAAACGGCATCTTCAACTTTAGGAACATTCCTTACGGTGAATGCCTTATCAAAGAAATCAAACCTGCCGACGGCTATCTTGATAATGAAGATGTATTAACTGTAACAATCAAAGATAACGAGCAAGTGGTTGAACTTACTGCAATCAATGATAAAGTGCCAGAATTAAAAACAACGGCAACCGTCAATGGCAAAAAAGAAGTCATCGCAAAAGGCAAAATAATTATAAAAGATACTGTTGAGTACAAGCATTTAATACCTAATACCGAATATGTTATCAAAGGTACATTGATGGATAAAGCCACAGACAAACCGTTCAAAGTTAAAGGTAAAGAAATCACTTCAACAGTTAAGTTTGTACCCGATAAGGCAAATGGCAAAGTAGAGGTTACCTTTACTTTTGACGGCTCAGCAATTAAAAAGGATACCGAACTTGTAGTGTTTGAGACATTGTCTCGTGACGGTGTTGAGTTAACCGCTCATGCCGATATTGACGATAAAGGACAGACCGTAACAATTAAGCCGTATATTCCTCATAATCCGAAAACGGGAGATGATAGGAATATCAATCGTATTTTAGGTATTGCTGGTGCTTCTCTTGTCGGTATCGCAGGCTGTGTATATTTCTTTATTAAGAAAAAGAAAAAAGGAGGCACAGATAATGAGTGACAGAACTAATGCAGGCTACACCATTATCAATGCCGTAACCGTCGGCAAAGGTGAAATCGTGCTCGGTGAAAGAACTACTGCAAATAAAGAAAAGCAATATGTTACTTGGGAATGTAATAACGGCTCGTATTATTACGGTCATTATATTGAAAACAAATTTGATGCGTTAAAAGACTTTGGTCAAAGGGTTGCCGATAAGGCTGAAATGTATCGCTCCTTTGACAAAGACAGACAACGGCATAACCGAGAACGAGATGAACGATAATAAAAGGAGGTAAAAGATAATGACAGTTAAAACGATTGTGTCTATTGTACTCGTTGTCTTTATTGTTGCAGGACTTGTATTTCTCCAAGTCAGAAACAAAAAGAAAAACGATAATTAAACTTATTAAGGGCGGTAACTTCGGTTGCCGCCTTTAATATATACGGAGGTAAAAATGGATACAGATTTCCAGACAAAAATGAAAGTGCTTTTAAAACTTTTTAAGGCAGGCAAATGCAGTGAAGCAGATATTTTGAATATGAAAACGGAAGAAATGCTCGATTTGCCTAATGTTTCTATTAAAGAAATTAAGGTTATATGTGCCATTAAAGAAGCTGTAAAAAAGCACACGCTCTATTCATATCTCGGAGGTAAACAAGATGAAAGGTGATGACTATGGCTACAAGGTTTGAACTCATTTCTACTCTTTATGATAATGTTTCAAAGGATGTTATCCGTTCGCCGAGTAATTGGCAGGAGTTTTTGAAAAGTTCTTGCAATAATTACGGATTGCCGTTTAGTGAGCAACTTCTTGTTTATGCTCAAAAGCCTGACGCTGTTGCAGTTTTACCTATGGCAAGCTGGAACAGAAAGTTTGGCAGATGGGTAAACAAAGGTGCTAAAGGCATTGCACTTTTTGATGTGTCAAATAAAAACTACCCAAGGCTAAAATATGTGTTTGATGTCAGCGATACACACGAGGGCGATCAGGCAAAAGAAGTCCCTATTTGGCATATGAAGGATGAATACACCGATAATGTTATTAAGACACTTGAAAATGTTTTCGGTGCAGTTGATGATAAATTCGATTTAGGCAGTGCCGTCATATCTGCTTGTGAAAACGCTGTAAGCGACAGTTTATCCGATTATCTTTTTGAACTTTGCAATGCAAAGCAAGACAGTTTTCTTGAAGATTTCTCCGATGATATTATTTCATCAAAGTTTCGCAAATTGGTTTCAAACAGCGTTTCGTATACGGTTCTCTCAAGGCTTGGTGTTGACGCTGATTTAATGCTTGATACGGAAGATTTTGAGGATGTTGTTAATTTCAATACACCGAATACTTTTAATGCCCTCGGTGAAGCAACAAACAATATTTCAAAAACAGCACTCCTTGAAATATCAAAAACCGTATTTGCACTTGAAAAAGAAAATCGCATATTTGAAAAAACTTCAACAAGTCCCTACAATAAAGATGAAAACAAAAACGAAAGGAGCAATTCAAATGAAGATAACATACACACAAGTCGGAGAGCAGCTTTACCCGAACCTGATTATGCCGACAAAGGCGGAACAAATGGGATATTACGCACAGAAAAGACAGGAATATCTCAAAAATCACAAGAAAGCGACATTCACAACTTTATTGACAACCTGCAAACTGACGGAACACCTGATGTCGATTCAGGAACAGGCACAGCAGATGGAAGAACAAATAATAACTCAGATGGCAAAAGCACAGGGAGTGACAGAGAAACTCAAGCAAACGAATATGATGACTTGGGTGGGAATGATGAACAACATCAAGAACTCGGCGAGAGAAACAGTCTTAAACGAACTGATTTACACGATGTAACCGATGAACTGCCACCGTTTGTTGACGAAGAGGCTATCAAGTATATGCTCAGTAATCCCGATGATGATTTGGTACAAAGAAAACCTGCAATCATCAAGGCTTACCAAACCACCAAAAAGGATAATGAACTCATAAACTATACAAAAACGTTGTATCCAAGACGGTTTGATGAGTACGATAAATTCAATAAACACTTTGGCTTCACATTAGCCGATAACGGACTTCTTATGTATGAGGGTAATTACAAAACCCGAACAAAGGAGTCCGTTTTTTCGTGGGATATTGTTGTCGGTATCATTAAAGAACTTATCAATGACGGCAAGTATCTTGATACGGAAAAAGAAGAAAAAACACAGCTTGATTTATTCAGCTTTTCTTATGATAACGAGCCTGTATATGATGAAATACCTCAAACATCACTTTTTACCGATTTTGGCATATCACAGCAGATTATTGATGAAGCGTTATGCTGTGGATTTAACGATAAAAACAGCAGAGTACAAATTGCTATGCACTTCAGACGGGACAGAGGTGTTGAGTATAACGCAAGAATGCTCAAATTTCTTTACGGTACTAACGGTGCAGGCTTTGTCTTTAACGGTGAAAAGGTTTCCTTTTGGTATGATAAAAACGGTATAAGTATTGCTAAAGGTACATCGGCTAAAACAAGTACGGCAACACATCTCACTTGGGAGCAAGCGGCTGTTCGTATTCGTGAACTTCTTGATGTCGGCAGATATATGCCGCAGTATGAACTTGATAAGGTCAATGACTACGAACTCAATAAAGTTGCCGACAGACTTACAGAGTTTATCCGAGATTTGAGTGACGATTATCCGAATAAAGATAATTGTCTGCAATCAATACAAAAAGAAATTGAAGGCGTTTTAGGCTATCCCGATATGGTTGAAAAAATTACCGATATGCTCAAGGATGATGAAAAGCGTGCTCAAATTTTCAAAGAGTACGGCAAACTTATGGATGACTACAACGCCGGTATGAAAATCATTCGTTTTAATTATGCAGCTCAATATTCTATACCATATATTGCAGAAATTATTGAGGGTATTAAACGAGAGCCTATTAGGTTTAAAGCTAAACCGGGTTATCTGCCTGACAGAGAAATGTTTATCTCACAAGATGAGATAGATAAGATTATCATAAACGGCAAGAACAACCACGCTTATAGGCTTGAAACCTACACCTACTTTGTTAATCACCCTGATAAAGCCGATAGAATTAAATATGTAGGCAAGGATAATCAAAGCGGATATTTAGGCGGTAATGACAGCGTTAATAAAACAATAAAAGGTATCGAATTCAGTCACGGTTCGGTTATGGAGCCTTATGCAAAAGTCCTTATTAAATGGAGCGATGTTGCAAAAAGAATTGATACTCTTATTAAGCAAAACAAGTTCGTAACGCAAGAGGATATTGACGCTATACCCGATATATACAAAAACGAAATATCAAGAGATTTGGAATCATTCTTTGAAGGCTTATCCGAAAATGATGCTAAACCTTATCCGAATGATATTGAGCCATACAAGATTTCAAGAATTATCAAGGCTCAACTTGATAACACACAGGCACTTGATGATATTGAAAATATGATGTCAAATGCTTTGGCTCTTATGGATAAAGAAGACAGAACGTATCAGTACCATAAGCAAATCTATGATGACTTTATTGCTTACAAAAACGGCACATTCAAACTTTATGATTATCCCAACCTTGCACCAAAAGTAAAACAACCGAGTAAGTTTACTAAACCGGCAGAAAAAGAAAAGGTTGATGCAGAAATTGAACCCGTTGTGTCGAAAATTGATGATGGCTTAGATTTAATCGGTGAAGAAATAGATATTGATGGCAGACACTTTGTTGTTGATTCTGTCAGTAACGGTTATGTATCTATGGCTGACCAAACCTTTGCCAATGGTTCAGGCTTTCCTATCTTTCGCAGAGAAACCGTTGAATTTGTAAGACAATATTTACCGACAGAAAAAGAACAGATTATTCCCACTCAAAACACAAAACAGCATGCTGAACATAGTCAGTGGGATATTCATCCCGAAATTCCTGTTGAGCAAAGGCACGATTTTGATTTTGCCACACATTCCGTTGAGGTTGTGGGCAAAAAGGAACGCTTTCGCAGGAATATGGAGGCTATCAAGATTTTGAAGGAATGTGAAGCCGATAACCGTTTTGCAACGCCTGATGAACAAATCGTCCTTTCAAAATATGTCGGTTGGGGCGGTATACCCGAAGCGTTTGATGAAAACAATTCGTCTTGGGCAAATGAATACAAGGAACTCATATCTGCCTTATCGCCCGAAGAATACAATGCTGCAAGAGAAAGCACATTAACTGCTTTCTATACTCCTCAAGAAGTAGTTAAGGCTTGCTATGATATTGCTGAAAATCTTGGATTTAAGCAAGGCAATATTCTTGAGCCATCTTGCGGTATCGGTAATTTTATCGGTATGAAGCCAAAAAGTATGGCTGACAGTAAGGTGTACGGTATTGAACTTGATTCTGTTTCGGCAGCTATTGCACAACAGCTTTATCAAACTGCAAGTATTGTTAATAACGGCTATGAAAAGGTGGATTTACCCGATAACTTCTATGACCTTGTCACTACCAATGTGCCTTTTGGCGATTTTAAAGTATCTGACAAGAAATACGATAAGCATAACCCGCTTATTCACGATTACTTCTTTATGAAGTCACTTGATAAAGTCAGAACAGGCGGCATAATGATACTCATTACCTCTAAAGGTACTATGGATAAAGAAAACAGTAATATCAGGAGATATATTGCACAAAGAGCAGACCTTCTCGGTGCAATAAGACTTCCCAACGATACTTTTAAGGGCAATGCAGGCACAGAGGTAGTATCGGATATTCTTGTTCTTCAAAAGAGAGATAGAGTGCTTGATATTGAGCCTAATTGGGTACAGCTTGATAATACCGAAGACGGTATCAGAATGAATAAATACTTTGTTGATAATCCGGATATGGTGCTCGGTAATATGAAAATGGTTTCAGGTCGTTTTGGTCCGGAATCAACCTGTATTCCTTATGAGGATAGAAGTCTTGAAGAACTGCTTGATGTGGCTGTTAAGAATATTCATGGACAAATTACAGAGGTGCAAATCGGTGATGAATTTGAAGAAATTTTATCTATTCCGGCATTACCTGATGTTCGTAACTTTTCATATACTGTTGTAGACGGAAAGATATACTTTAGAGAAAATTCAAGAATGACGCCTGTTGATGTATCCGCTACTGCCGAAAACAGAATCAAAGGTATGATTTCCATTAGGGACAGCACCCGAAAACTCATCGAACTTCAAACCGATGATTATCCTGAAGAAGACATACTTGCAGAACAGAAAAATCTTAATGAACTGTACGATAAGTTTACGGCAAAGTACGGCTTAATAAACAGCAGAGCAAACAAGTCGGCATTCGGCGAGGATGCTTCATATCATCTTATATCTGCTCTTGAAATACTCGGAGAAAACGGCACTCTTGAACGCAAAGCAGATATGTTTACTAAAAGAACTATTAAACCTCATAAGGAAATCACTTCGGTTGATACATCAAGCGAAGCACTTGCGGTATCAATCGGTGAGAAAGCAAGTGTTGACATTGAATATATGAAATTGCTTACCAGCAAAAGCGAAGATGAAATATATTCAGAATTGCAAGGTGTTATATTTCTCAATCCTATATTTTCTCCAAACAGGAACGAGCCTAAATATCTTCCTGCAGATGAATATCTTTCCGGCAATGTACGAGAAAAATTGTGCACTGCAAAAGAAAATGCCGAAATTTATCCTGAACTTTATACTGTTAATGTTAAATATCTTGAAAAGGTACAACCTAAAGATTTAACAGCAAGTGAAATTTCCGTTCGCCTTGGTGCTACTTGGATACCAAGCAAATATATACAAGAATTTGTGTTTGAATTACTTGAGCCGTCGCAATATACAAGACCTCTTATCAAGGTGCATTATTTTGAATACACGGGTGAATGGAACATAGAGGGAAAGAGTTATGATAAAGGCAATGTTAAAGCGAAAAACACATACGGCTCTGTGAGAGCAAATGCCTATAACATAATTGAAAGCACACTTAATCAGAAAACCGTTAAGGTTTTTGACTATTTTGAAGAAGACGGTAAAAGAAAGGCTGTTCTCAATAAAAAGGAAACTTCTGTTGCACAGGCAAAACAGAAGTTAATTGAACAAGCTTTTGAAGAATGGATATGGAAATCACCTGAACGCAGAGAAGAGCTTTGTAAGATATATAACGAAAGATTTAATTCTATTCGTCCTCGTGAGTATGACGGTTCACATATCAATTTTTACGGTATGAATCCTGAAATCAAATTAAGACCTCATCAAATAAATGCAATAGCACACATAATGTATGGTGGTAATACACTTCTTGCTCATACTGTAGGTGCAGGCAAAACATTTGAAATGGTTGCAGCTGCACAAGAAAGCAAAAGGCTCGGACTTTGCAACAAATCTCTTTTTGTTGTGCCTAATCATTTAACAGAGCAGTGGGCATCGGAATATCTTCAACTTTATCCGGCGGCTAATATTCTTGTTGCAACAAAGAAAGATTTTGAAACAAAGAACCGTAAAAAGTTTTGCGGCAGAATTGCTACAGGTGATTATGACGCTGTTATCATTGGTCATTCTCAATTTGAAAAAATCCCAATGTCTATTGAAAGACAAAGGGATATTTTACAAAGACAGATAGATGAACTTATTGAAGGTATTGCACAGCTTAAAAGCGAAAACGGCGAACGCTTTTCAATTAAACAACTTGAAAAATCAAAGAAATCTATTGAAGCAAAGCTAAAAAAACTTAATGACCAAAGCAGAAAAGACGATGTTGTCACCTTTGAAGAATTGGGTGTTGACCGTATATTTATTGATGAAAGCCATTATTACAAAAATTTATATCTTTATACAAAGATGACGAATGTAGGTGGTATAGCACAGACAGAAGCACAAAAATCAAGTGACCTTTTTATGAAAACACAGTATCTTGATGAAATCACAGGAGGTCGAGGTGTAATTTTTGCAACAGGTACACCTATATCCAATTCAATGGTTGAGTTATATACCATTCAAAGATATTTGCAATATGGTACATTGCGTTCGATGAATTTGCAACATTTTGACAGTTGGGCATCAACATTCGGTCAAACTGTTACAGCGGTTGAATTAACGCCCGAAGGCACAGGATACAGAGCAAAGACTCGTTTCAGTAAGTTCTATAACCTGCCTGAACTAATGTCGATGTTTAAAGAGGTGGCAGATATTCAGACAGCAGATATGCTCAAACTTCCTGTACCTGAAGCAGAATTTCATAATGTATCGGTTAAACCATCTGAGCATCAAAAAGAAATGATTAAAAGTCTGTCCGAAAGAGCCGACAAAGTCAGAAACGGAGATGTTGACAGCACTATTGATAACATGCTTAAAATAACCAATGACGGCAGAAAGCTTGCACTTGATCAACGCTTATTAAACCCAATGCTGCCTGATTTTGAAAACAGCAAGGTAAATGCATGCGTTGATAATGTATACAACATTTGGAAAGAAAGTACGCCTAATAAATCAGCACAACTTCTTTTCTGTGATTTATCGACACCCAAAGGCAACAATGAATTTTCTGTTTATACAGACATACGAAACAAGTTGATTGCCAAGGGTATACCCGAAGATGAAATTAAGTTTATACATGAGGCAGACACCGAGGTTAAAAAGCAAGAACTTTTCAAAAAAGTACGCAAGGGTGATGTCAGAGTATTGCTTGGTTCAACATCAAAAATGGGTGCAGGCACAAACTGTCAAACAAAACTTATTGCTTTACATGATTTAGATTGTCCGTGGCGCCCAAGCGATTTGGAGCAAAGGCTCGGCAGAATTGTCCGTCAAGGTAATGAAAACCCAAAGGTAGAAATTTATCGTTATGTAACAGAACAAACCTTTGACGCATATCTTTATCAACTTGTTGAAGGTAAACAAAAATTTGCATCGCAAATTATGACAAGTAAATCTCCTGCCCGTTCGGCAGATGATATTGACGAAACTGCTCTTTCTTATGCTGAAATAAAAATGCTTGCAACGGGTAATCCACTAATAAAAGAAAAAATGGACTTGGATTTAAAAGTAAATGAACTTAAAGTTTTAAAGAGTGCTTACCTAAGCCAAAAATTCAATTTGGAAGATGCTATATTAAAGACATATCCGGCACAAATTGCTAAATACAATTCACAAATCAGCGGACTTGAAAAAGACATACAAACGGCAAAAGAACACCCAAAGACAGATACCTTTTGCGGTATGACAGTCTTGGGTGTTCCTTATTTTGAAAAGTCAAAAGCCGGTTTGGCAATCATAAATGCCTGCAAAACAATCAATTCATCGGCAGACACCATTAACCTTGGTGAATACAGAGGTTTCAAAACCGAAATTTGTTTTGATTCATTTTCAAGAATTTACAGGTTTATTCTTAAAGGCAAAATCAGTCACAGTGTTGATTTAGGTACCGATGTTAACGGCAATATTGTCAGGATAGATAATGCCATTAAGGATATGCCAAGCAGGCTTGCAATGTGCAAAACCGAACTTGAAAACACTATTCTTCAGCTTGAAAATGCAAAGGCAGAGGTAGAAAAACCGTTTGTTTTTGAAGATGAGCTCAAACAAAAATCCACCCGACTTGATGAACTTAACACTCAACTTAATCTTGATGTTGGGGATGAGGATATTGTTGATGAAGTGAAAGATGAGATTGGCATAAAAGAAAATAATTTGCATATTTGTAGATGATTTTTATTAAGTGCTTGACTAATTGTATAACATGAACAATAATTAATTAAAATGTATTTTTTGTGAGGGTGTATAAATGTCTAAAATACTAATTGATAATTGGTTTATGAATGAAGTTGTTAATGAAATAAATAATGATTCAATTTGCACATTCAATTATTATTCGGATTTATTAATGGCCATTGTATTATGGGACAAGGTTTATTATCCTTGTAATGACTATGATTATTGGACACAAATTCCTAGTGAGGTTATGAATGCATTAGAACCGTTTGACGATACCAATGAAAATTGGAATAAAGAGTCTATAGAACAACTTTATAAATTTAAAAATATATCGAGTGAAAATTATTATTGGCAAAATTGGAATAATCCTATTTTATTAGATCCAACTGATTGTATAGAAAGTAGTGCAATAAGATATCTAATGCTATGCAAGTATAATGAATTTGATTATCTTCCCCATCCGTGTAGAAAAAAATTCATTCTTAATTATCTTGATGAAAAAAGCACTAAAAATTTTTTGTTGAGAATGAATATTCAAAAGAATTTCTCTGATGAAATAAAAAATTATTATATAGAAGCATATAAATCATTAGTGGATTTTTCAGATTTAAAAATAGAAATTCCAATATTATCTAAATATATTTTTGATAATTCAGCACCTATGTCAGTTGTAGATTACGCTTTTCATTTGAAAAATGAAGGTCCTGTAATCAAGTACAGAGAGTTCTTAAACAAAATTGAATTTGCGTTTGAAAATCAAAATTGGAAAGAATTAAGAGAACTGATTTATTATTCAAATGATGCTGTTAATTCTGTTTTAAAAATAGATAATAGAGGGTTAAATAATATATCTGTTAAAATATTGCCGATTCCTTCAATTATATTTGGTAATAATGATTTTGAAATGAATTTATCATCTACGCCCTTTCTAACATTGAGACATTTCGAAAAACATTTCAAGAAATTTAATTTTGTGTTTTTAAAAGATCTCACCAAATATGCAATTAATGATATGAAAATATGGTAAATAACAAATAAGAATATTATAAAGCACTTTAAAGAGTTGAATAAATTTAAAAATACAGATTTATCAATTATTAAGACACTTGTATTTATTACAGGTGTCTTTTTTGTATTGTAAGGTGGTGAAAATATGATTAAAGAAGAACAGCTTGACAATATGCTCTATGAAAAAATGCAGAAAGAGTATGATTCGTTTCTTGAAAAAATTAAATTTGAGCAGTCGGTAAAACCCAATAATGCTATTGAATCGGCTTATGAAATCGTATATAAGCAAGACATTTTGTATTGCTTTGAAGTTGACGATTTGAATTTAAGTTATAAAGAAAAGAAGCACTTGCTGTCAAAGAAAAGACCGCTTGAATTTCTTTATCAAGGGTGGCTTGCAACTGATTGTACTCATATGCAAATGATTCGTGATTGTATTAAGGACAGTACCGGGCACGATTTAAAATTGACGCAAGAGCGAAAACAAAAGAACGGAAAGGAGCGATGACCTTGCCATATTATTCAAAAGAAGTAATCAAAAAAGCAAAGGAAATGGACTTGCTCACATATCTTAAAAACTATGAACCTGATGAACTTGTTCACTTTTCAGGAGATACCTATTGCACCAAAGAACATGACAGCTTGAAAATATCAAACGGGCTTTGGTGTTGGAATTCGAGAGGTATAGGCGGCAAAAGTGCAGTTAAATATTTGACCGAGGTTAAAGGATATTCTTTTATCGACGCAGTTAAAATTATCGTTGAAAAAGAAAAATTGCAATCGCCGGTTAAAGCGATTGAACCTAAAAAGAAACGGGTATATAACTTGAAACTGCCACCCAAAAGTCCAACAGACGATAAGATTAAAGAGTACCTTACCGGGAGAGGTATTGACGAAAGTATCATAGATTATTGCATTGAGCATAACCTCATATTTGAAAGTTTACCGTATCATAACGCTGTTTTTGTAGGTTTCAATGAACAAAGTAAACCTAAGTATGCAGCGTTTCGTGCAACGGAGAACAAAAGAATTATGGGCGAATGTGAGGGAAGCGATAAGTCATATTCCTTTAAATTGACAAATGATAATTCAAATATTCATCTGTTTGAATCTGCAATCGACCTTTTGTCTTATGCCACTCTTGTTAAAATGCACGGTAAAGATTGGCAAAATGTTTCGATGATTTCTCTTGCAGGTGTGTATACACCTAAAGAAAAAATCGAAGAAAGCAAGATACCGAAAGCACTTGTGACATATCTTAAAAGTCATCCGTACATTGAAAAGATATATTTGCATCTTGACAGCGACTATGCCGGAAGATTAGCTACAAAAACATTAAAAATCATTTTACCAACTGAATATCCCAATATTGAAATCGTTGACAACCCTGTTCCGAGAGGAAAAGATGTCAACGATTTTTTACTTTTAAGTAAAGGTATGAAGCCGGTTGTATCTGAAAGGCGAATACTAAGTGAACGAAGAAAACCTGATAAAGGTATTGCTCGTTGAACCGTTTGACAAGCCAAAGATAATTACAATCGAAAACAATTACCAAGCGATTAGTGAAATTATCTGCGGTGATACAGACGAATATATGCCATTTGAAGATGACGTTGCCTTGCTTTGTAACGCTGACTGTAAAAGACTTTCTCTTTCTGCAAGTCACACAGTAACGGATACTGAAACAGGTAAAACAGAACTCATATACGGCAGTTTTATCCTTGTAGGTGCAAGTGAATTTGATACCGAATATCATTCGTTAGATGATGATTTGATTGATAAATATATGGATTTATTCAGTAAATGAAGCAGCATAATACTATGCTGACTTGTCTTAGCAAGCAGTGCGTTTTTACTCCTAAAGAGCAAAAACACGCTTGTTAGGGGTTCTCCCCTAATACCCCAATTACACACAGAAAGGAATAACAAAATGAAAACTATAATTATTTCAATACTCTCATTCTTATTTGGAGGATTTGCAGGAATTACAACAATGTGTTTGGTGCAAATCAATAGGACTAACGGCAATGAGCGTTTTGAAAAGGAGGATTCATTCGATGAACAAGACAATTAAAAAACAGTTTTGGATAACACCTGAAGATGATAAAATTTTAAAGTTGAAATGCGAAAAAGCCTGTTTGTCCGAAGCCGCATTGATGAGGTATCTGATAATAGGTTATGAGCCGAGAGAAAAGCCTGACGAGCGTTTCTATAAATCAATGAACGATTTATCGGCTATCGGCAGAAACATAAATCAAATTGTCGCAAAGGCTAATACATTAAATTTTGTTGACGCACCTCTTTTAGCGGAAGAATTAAATAAACTTAAGTCGTTGAGAACAAAAATTGAAATGTTGTATCTCAGACCTGTTGAGAATAATAAATGGCAGTAAGTAAGATATGGAATGTCAACAGCAGACTTGACAAAGTAATCAATTACGGCAGTAATAAAAAGAAAACCATCAATCCCGATTATAACCCGCTAAAAACAGTTCTCGATTACGGTGATAACCCTGACAAGACCGAAAAGCAGTTATACTCTACAGGTATAAATTGTGACGCTGAATTTGCTTACCAACAGTTTATGACAGTTAAAATGCAATATGGCAAAACAGACGGAATACTCGGCTATCACGGATATATGAGTTTTAAGCCGGGAGAGGTCACACCCGAAGTTGCACATAAAATCGGAATCGAAGCCGCCAAACGAATTTGGGGTAAAAGATTTCAAGTGGTTGTGGATACTCATTTGAATACAGATTGTTTGCATAATCATTTTATCATTAACTCCGTTTCATTTGTGGATGGCAAAAGGTGCAGAGAAACTTCATGGTTTAAAAATAAAATGGTTTTTGATGAGGTTTGTAAGGAATACGGTATTTCTGTGATTGATAAGCCTAACAGGACAATTGACAGAAGTTATATCAATCAAAAAGAACAAGCAGGAATGCCGACAAGATATAACCTTGCAAAAGAAGCACTTGATGTTGCAATCGAAAACAGTAAGAGTATAAAAGAACTTGAATACAATCTTAAAAAGCTCGGTTACAGTTGTAACTTCAATGTAAATCATAAGTATTGGACTGTGACACCGAAAGGATACGACAGACCTATCAGGACATATAGGCTTGGAGAAAAGTATTCAAAGGAAAATATCTTAAATGCCGTTTTGGAAAATAACAGACCTGTAAAATATAAACCGTTTGTGCAAGGTCAGGTGCAATATAAACTTTCAACAAGAGGTACAAGACTTCGCAAGGTCAAAGGACTTCGTGGCTTGTATTTCTATTACCTATATAAACTCGGTTATCTGCCAAAGAACAAGCCGAGAAACAATTCAAGAGTTCATTATCTTTTAAGAGAAGATTTGATGAAACTTGACAAATTATCAAACGAGGCAAGGCTCCTTGAACAGTATGGGATAAATACTGTCGAGGAGCTTTTCTCATATAAATCGAAAGCCGAAAAGGAAATCGAAACATTAACCGAAAACAGAAAGCAACTGCGAAATAAATCAAAAAGAAAAAATTGCTCAAATCTGAATGAGGTTAAAGAAGATATATCCGAAATAGGCAAACGGTTAAAAGAATTACGCAAGGAAATTTTGCTCATTGACGATATTGCCGAGCGTTCAAATGAAATTGAAGAAAAATTAGAGCAAGCAGAAATCGATGAGCAAAAGAAATTGCAAAAGGAGGAAAAGTATCGTGAATAATTCAGGCGACGCCGCCGAACAAGTTGTAAGGCTGTCACTTGAAGGCGTTGAGGTTGTTGCAAAGGTATCGGGAGAAGCCGCAAAGAATATTGCCGTTCTTCTGCTTGCCGCATTAAAGCAGGAACAAAAAGCCAAAGGTAAGGCAAGACTTTCAAATTTGATTAAGTCCGGCAAAGAGCTTAAAGTGTTTTCAATTCCTCAAAAGGATTTGAAAAAGTTTACAGAGCAAGCAAAGAGATACGGTGTTTTGTATTCTGTTCTTAAAGACAGAAATGCAAAAGGTAAAAATGTCACCGTTGATATTATTGCCCGTGCCGAGGATGCATCCAAAATCGATAGGATTATCGAAAGATTTAAACTCGGTACGGTTGATAAAGGCTCTATCACCAATGAACTTGAAAAGTCCGTCAGCGAAAAGACAAACAAAAGCAACGAAGAAAAAACAAATGGCGACCTTATCCTTGAGCATATTGAGGCAAAGAGTACGGAGGAAACGGATAAAAACCCCTCTTTATCTCGGACGGAAAAAGACAGTCTGTCCGAGAGTTCATCGAAAGCTATCAATGATAAGGACGCTAAAGAAAAAAAACAGTCTGTTAAAGAATTGCTTGACGGTTATAAAGATGAGATTAAAGCCGACAGAGCAAAAGATATTGCAGACAAATCAAAAACGGTTGCAGATACCGTAGTAAAATCTGCTAAATCAATAAAGGAAAGGTAATTGATATGAGTTACGGTTACAAAAAAGGATATAACCCACAAAAGTATGCCGAAAATCGAAAGGCAGAAAAAGAAAGAACATATCAAATGATTGACGATACGGCAATCGAGGTTTCAAGAAGTCCCGATAAGCTGAGAGAATTTCTTGCTGTTCAGGCAAAGTTTGATATGTATTCGGCGGCAAATACTTTGCTTATCTTTAAGCAAATGCCTAATGCCACACAGCTTAAATCTTTTGAAGATTGGAACAAGGACGGTGTCCAAGTTCGTCAAAAGCAAAAGAGCATAGCAATTCTTGAACCTGTTGAATATACAAAGAGCGACGGCACACCGGGTCTTGGCTATAATGTCAAAAGAGTGTTTGACCGTTCGCAAACAAATTCAAAAAGAGAGGCAGTTCAAAAGACCGATGATTTGAAACATACTCTCAAAAACTTTGTAAATGCTTCGCCTGTTGAAATTGTTGTAGGCGAAATACCAAACTCAAACCTCGGTGCGTTCTATAACTTTGAAACACAGCAAATTACACTCAATAAAAATCTTACCGATACAAAACAGATTTTTGAGTGCCTTGCTCAAGAGGTTGCATTTGCTCAACTTGCCGACGGTAAGAAATCATATAGCCGTAGAGATGAAGGCTTTAAGGCAGTTTGCCTTGCATATATGATTTGCACTAAATACGGTGTTGATAAAAATGCTTTCGCTATTGAAAGCCTGCCGGATAATTGGAAAAAGGCGGACGCAAAAGATATTCGCCGTGAACTTTCTTCTGTAAATTCTGCATACAAGGAAATTGTCAGCAGAGTTAATGATGAAATTTATCGCCAAAGGCAGGCAAAGAGCAAGGAAATGGAGCGATAATATATGAAGGAAGAACGCTACCATTTAGTTCTTGATGATTTTGAACAAGGCGTAGTTATTCGTGCTCTCAATGATTTACGCACAGATTTAATCAGCGATAAAAGAGAAACCGATGCCGTAGATGAAGTGCTGTTAAAGGTTTGCAAAGCACCTACCAAAAAGATAAAGGTGGTAAAGCAAAATGAGGAACGATAATAAAAAAGTAGAAATTATCGCTTTTGTAGTTTTTGTTATACCGTTGATATATATGGGACTGAAGATTGCACCGTATATGTCAAACGGGTTAATATCAATTCTTAATGGCTTTAGTGAAATATTTGCACAACCGTTTAAGATAACCTTATGTGAGGACAGTTTAAAAGCTGTCCTCATTTTGCTTTTAATCTACGGTATTACTTTGTTGGTGTATTTTTCTTCAAAGAAAAATTACAGGCGTGGCGAAGAACACGGCTCTGCAAAGTGGGGCAAAGCAAAACAGGTTGGCAAAAAGTATATCCAAAAGCCGATAAATCAAAACAAGATATTGACCGATAATGTTGCTATCGGTATGAACTGCAAAAAGCACAGGCGAAATCTTAATACAATCATCTGCGGCGGTGCCGGTGCAGGTAAAACAAGATTTTACGCAAAGCCGAATTTAATGCAGTGCAACACCTCTTTTGTTATTCCCGACCCAAAGGGTGAAATAGTCAAAGCTGACGGTAATCTGCTTGTGAAGAAAGGCTATGATGTCAAGGTTATTGATTTAATTGATATGGAAAAGAGCTATTGCTACAATCCGTTTGTTTATCTTGAAAATGACAATGACATACAAAAGCTTGTAACTAATCTTTTCAAAAGCACAACACCGAAAGGCTCACAGACTAATGACCCATTTTGGGATACGGCGGCACAAATGCTTTTACTTGCTTTAATCTTTTATCTTCATTATGAAGCACCCGAAGAAGAACAGAATTTTGCAATGGTAATGTATATGCTTCGTGCAGGTGCTATTGAAGATGATGAGGACGGCCCGTGCCTTACACCTCTTGATCGTCTGTTCTACAATCTTGAAACCGAGAAACCCGAACACATAGCAGTTAAGTATTACAAGTCTTATCATTCAGGCTCGTCAAAAACGCTTAAATCAATTCAGATAACCTTGATGTCAAGACTTGAAAAGTTCAATCTTGAAAGCCTTGCAGCTTTAACCAAGACAGATGAACTTGATTTATCAACTATGGGAGAAAAGAAAACAGCCTTGTTTGCCGTTATTCCCGACAACGATACAAGTTTTAATTTTCTTATCTCGATTTTATATACTCAACTGTTTCAACAACTCTTTTATTGTGCCGACAAAAAGCACGGCGGAGCTTTACCAATCCCTGTTCACTTTCTTATGGATGAGTTTGCGAATGTATCATTACCCGATGATTTTGACAAGTTGCTCAGCGTAATGCGTTCAAGAAACATTTTCGTATCCATAATACTTCAAAATCTTTCTCAGCTTAAAGCCTTGTTTGAAAAGCAATGGGAAAGTATTGTCGGTAACTGCGACCAATTTCTTTATCTCGGTGGAAATGAGCAGTCAACACACAAATATGTTTCCGAGCAACTCGGCAAGGAAACTATCGACACAAACACATACGCACGAAGCTTTGGCAGAAACGGTAATTATTCCACCAACTACCAAATATCAGGCAGAGAGTTAATGACGCATGCCGAAGTGCGTATGCTTGATAATCGCTATGCAATTCTCTTTATCCGTGGTGAAAGACCTATTATCGACCTCAAGTATGATATTCTTAAACATCCGAATTTGAAGTATACAGAAGACGGTGGAGCAAAGCCTTTCATTTATGGTGAAGAAAAATCTTCTATTGCCTCAATTACCTTTACTTTTATTAAAAGTGATAAAAAGCAGGAAAAAGATGATATTGCCGACGATTATGATTTTGACTTAATTACAAAAGAAGAACTTGAACTGATTTTCAATATTTAGGAGGAAAACTTATGATTAAATTCAAAACAAAAAAGAGTGATGAAGTTAAAACTTCACCACTCACTAAAAAATCAAATGCTGTTGCAAAGGCAACTATGTTTTTTGCAACGCTTATTGCAACAATGTTCTGCTTTGCCGTTACTGCTTTTGCAGACGATGATCCGCTTACGGTTGTAAACAATCTTTCAACCTTTATTTTCGGTCTTATCCGAGCAGTAGGACTTATCATTCTTGCTTGGGGTATTGTTCAGGTAGGTTTGTCGTTTCAAACCCACGACCCGTCACAGCGCTCTAACGGATTTCTCACCCTTGCCGGAGGTGTTGTAATCACATTTACAAAAGAAATCCTTAATCTTATTACGGGATAAAATATATAAAGCTCCGTACCTTTTGTACGGAGCAAAATGTCATTTAGCATTGACAATATTATTTTCGATTGCAGAAATAAGTCTTTTATTAAATTCCTTTTTATGTGATGTCAGTATCAAAAAATAAATTAAAGCAAGCATAATAGCTACAGTAACCAATAATATATTACTTATTATATCGTTTGAAGAATATTTAAATATTCCTGTAAATGTGCCTCCTAAAAAGAATGAAATTATAAACTCTAATCCACGCAGGTCATTTAAAATAGCATTCTGTTTTTTTCTATATTCTAAATATAAAACTTGATCTTCGTGACCCATTTGCAATAGTTTGTTTTTTATTAGCTCATATAAAATTAGAAAGTGATCTTCAGAATATCTGTTTATGGTTGATTTATTATTTTTCAGAGATTTTGCGGCAGTTTCTATATCTATATCTATATCCCAACTTGATAATTCTTTGAAAAATTGTTTGTTTGATTTTTTAGGAGAATATATTATTTTGCTCATTGTGTTTATATCACCTTCTATTATATTTTTTGATTAGTATATTAAATAAAAATTTTATAATTGTCAATGTAATAATCGATAAAGGAGATGAAATTATGTCAGATAACTGGGTAGTACGCAATCTTGAAAATGCTCTTGAAACTTGGAATGATAAGTTGACAGAGATATGGGGATTGCTGACCGCTACACCCGAAGAATTCAAAGACGGTAAAATATGGAATGTCATACTCGATATTAACGGAGCATTGCAGGTAATCGGTACAGCTTTGCTTGTTTTGTTCTTTGTTGTCGGCGTTATGAAAACCTGCGGCTCATTTGCCGAAGTTAAGAAACCTGAACACGCATTAAGACTTTTTATCCGTTTTGCACTTGCAAAAGGTGCAATAACCTACGGACTTGATTTAATGCTTTCATTATTTAAAATTGTTCAAGGTACAATTTCAACAATAATGACTTCTGCCGGATTCGGACAAGCAAATGAAACAACCTTGCCGCAAGAAATGATTACAGCTATTGAAAACTGCGATTTCTTTGAAAGTATACCGTTATGGGCAGTAACACTAATAGGAAGTCTGCTGATAACAGTTTTGTCATTCATTATGATAATGACTGTCTACGGCAGATTTTTTAAGCTGTATATGTATACTGCCATTGCACCGATACCGCTTTCAACATTTGCAGGAGAGCCATCACAGCATGTCGGCAGGTCATTTATCAAAAGCTATTGTGCAGTATGCTTGGAAGGTGCAATTATTGTCCTTGCCTGCGTCATATTCTCATTTTTTGCAGCGTCACCGCCACAAGTTGATACAACTGCACCTGCGGTAACTATGGTGTGGAAATATGTGGGCGAACTCATATTCAATATGCTTGTACTTGTCGGTGCAGTTAAAACATCAGACCGTATTGTACGGGAAATGATGGGACTTTAAGGAGGTAAATAATGCAAATACAAATCAATAAAGAGTTTAGAGACTATCGTGAAAAGGTGTATTTCGGACTGAGTATGCGACAGTTGATATTTTCATTTCTTGCTGTCGGCGTTGCAATAGTATCATATATTTTGCTTAAAGATAAACTCAGTACCGATACAATATCGTGGCTTTGCATACTGCTTGCCGCACCGTTTGCTGCTTTGGGTTTTGTAACATACCACGGTATGACTTTTGAAAAATTTGCCTGTGCGTGGATAAAATCGGAAGTCTTAATTCCCAAAAGACTTGTTTTTAAAGCAGAAAGCAAAACTCATATTGAGAATAAAGAAATGATTAAACAAAATGAAAAGGAGGTTTTCAAGAATAATGAAAACTCGCAATAAAATGAAAAAACTTGAACAGGAAAAGTTCGTTATACCCAAAACTGTTCAAAATGTTATTCCTATCAAAGCCGTCTACAAAGACGGCATTTTTCTTGTCGGTAAAAATATGTATTCCAAAACATTTCTCTTTACCGATGTTAATTACTATATCGCCTGTGAAAACGAAAAGAATGATTTAATGCGTCAGTATTGGGCAGTTATCAATTCTTTCGGAAACGGTGTTACCGTTAAGCTCACAATCAATAACCATAGATTTGATAAGGAAGAATTTGAAAAATCAATCCTTATGCCGTATTACTATGATAACCTTGATGTGTATCGTAAGGAATATAACGAAATGTTGCTTAATAAAGCGGCAACATCCGAGTGTATTGTTCAGGATAAGTATTTTACCGTTACGGCAAACAAAAAATGCTATAAAGACGCAAGAGCTTTTTTCACTCGCATTGAAAAGAATCTGTCAACAAATCTTTTTGCACTCGGAAGTAAATACGAACCATTAAATGCAACCGACAGACTTAAGATATTTCACAATTTCTACCGTGCAGGGAGTGAAGAAAACTTCAATCTTGATTTTGAACTTTTGCAAAATCAAGGCTGTGATGTCCGTGACTATATTTCTCCCGATTCAATGGACTTCAACAGCGACTATATGATGATTAACGGTCAGTATTGCAGGACTGTTTTTCTTCGTAATTACGGTACATTTGTTGATGATAATATCATAACTGAGCTTACTTCAATCAATAAAAACTTAATGCTGTCTATTGATTTTATCCCTATTCCCGTTGATGAAGCAAACAAGGATGTAGATAACATTTTGCTTGGTGTTCAATCGGATAAGGCGAACTTCAATCGCCGTCAGGCACAAAACCAAAATTACGGCGCTACCAATTATGACCTTGAACAAAGAGAAAAGGAAATACTTGAAATCAGAAACGATATGCGTTACCGTGACCAAAGAATTTATGACACGATAATTTCAATGGTAATAACTGCCGACAGTAAGCAGGAACTTGATAACTTAACCGAAAGTATTTTTGCAAAAGCGTCCGAGAACAGCACGGCACAGTTTGCAACACTTCGTTATCAACAACTTGACGGACTTAATACTGTTTTACCGTTTGGCGTCAAAAGAATTGAATGTTACCGTACGCTCACAACGGAATCGCTTGCGTCTTTTATGCCGTTTCACGCTCAAGAGGTCAGTCACCCTGGTGGAGCGTATTACGGTCAAAATGCTATCAGCAACAATATGATATTTGTTAATAGGCATTCGCTTCTTAACGGTAACAGCATTGTGCTTGGCGTACCCGGTGGCGGTAAATCGTTTATGGTTAAGGAAGATATTGTATCAATCTTTCTTTCAAATCCCGATGCCGATATTGTAATTATCGACCCTGAAAGAGAGTATAACGCTCTTGTTAAAGCATTCGGCGGAGAAGTAATAAACATATCTGCAAATTCACCAAACCATATTAACGCTATGGATATGAATGCAAACTATGAAGATGAGGGCAATCCCGTAACTACAAAATCCGAATTCATTATGTCCCTTTGTGAACAGTTGCTCGGTACATCTGCCGACGCTAAAGATAAGTCTATCATTGACAGATGCTGCAAGAATGTTTATGACGGATATATCAAAAACAATTACAGCACACAGCAACCTACCCTTAAAGATTTTAGAGAAGAACTGTTAAAGCAAAAGGAAACCGAGGCACACGATTTGGCTCTTGCCATTGAGTTATTTACAGACGGCTCGCTTAACACTTTTGCACAGCCTACCAATGTTGATATTAACAACAGGCTAATATCTTATGATATTCTTGAACTCGGTGATTCGCTTTTGCCTGTAGGTATGCTTATCGTACTTGATAATCTTTTAAACAAGATTACTTCAAACAGAGAGAAAAGACGACAAACATATATCTTTATTGATGAGATGTATTTGCTTTTTGCTCATCAATATACGGCAAAATTCCTTTACCGTATTTGGAAACGAGTAAGAAAATACGGAGCGTTTGCAATCGGCATTACACAGAATGTGGGAGATATGCTTGAAAGCAACACGGCAAGAACTATGGTATCAAATTCCGAGTTTGTTATCATGCTTAATCAAAAGGCAAGTGATGTGCTTGAGCTTTCAAGGCTTCTTGAAATCACGCCTAACCAAACGCAGTATTTTACAAACAAGGACGCAGGTCAAGGTCTAATGAAGATAGGCAGTAATCTTGTGCCGTTTGTAAATAAATTCCCAAAGGATACACAACTTTACAAGTTAATGACATCGAAACCGGGAGAGGCTATCTAATTATTAAATACAATCATACAGTGCCGCTGACTTAAAGTCGGTGGCATTGTTTTTTAAGGAGTTATATATTATGAAAAAATCTGTTTTTGTTATTTTACTCGTATTCTTCATATCTGCTTTTTCAATCAGTATGTACTTTGTTGTTAAGGAAACTGTTGAGAATAAAAAGCAATATGAAGTATTTGAAAATATTGTTTCATCGGTTCAAGTTGAAGATGACAGCTTTGATTATACAGATGAGAAGCTTAAAAGGTATATCGAATTGAACACGGAAAATTACGACTTTGTAGGTTGGATAAAAATTGACGGTACGCACATAAATTATCCTGTTATGAAAAGCCGTACGCCTGATTACTATTTGCACCGTAATTTTAATAAAGAGTATTCATATTACGGCACACCGTATTTAAGTGAGAAAAGCGATACTATGAAACCTACCGACAACATAGTTATCTACGGCCACAATATGCGAGATAACACTATGTTCGGCGATTTGAGTAAATACAAATCAAAAGAATTTTATGAAAAACACAGATACATTCACTTTGATACGCTTGTAGATTTAGGAAAGTATGAGATTGTATGTGTATTCAAAACCACACCGAGCAAATTCGATTATCAAAATTATACCGTCTTTGATTCTTACGATGAATTTAGTTCGTATATTTCAAAATGCAAAGAAAGCGAATACTACAATACCGATGTATCTTGCAGTTACGGTGACAAGTTAATAACGCTATCCACTTGCGAATACAGTCAAGAAAACGGCAGGCTTATAGTAGTTGCCAAAAAGGTGAACTGATATGAGCGAAATTGAAATTAAAAAGGTTGCCGAGAAAGCACTTAAAACTGCCGACAATCTCGGTATAGCGACAGAAAAGGCAAAAGGGATAACTTTAAAAGCAAAAGAAAAGGTATCGAAAAATGTCAGCGATAATTCCGAAAGCCCTGTTAATTCTGCTATTGATAAAGTTCAGGATAATGCTAAAAGTGTTTCGGAGGACACAATATATCTTTTCAACAAGCAGGGCAAAAAGAGTGTAAACGAAACTGTTAAGAATACAAAAAAACTCGAACGATCTATTGAAGAAGTTCGAGCAAAAAGAAAAATTAAAAAAGATAAAAGCAAGATAAATAACCCTGATAAATACACCCTCAAAGCACCTGATGATACAGTTAAGACCGATGATATTGTATCTAAAAACACGCCAAAGAATACTCAAAACAAAGTCCGTAGTGCAAGCAGTATCAAAACAAAAGAAACCGTATCTGCCGTTAAATCACAACAACCTATCATAAAGGCAAGTAAACAATCTGCTAAAGACACAGCAAAAGCCATTAACAAATCATCTCAAATAGCTAAAGAAACGGCAAAGCAATCTGCAAAAGGTGCAAAGAAAGCTGCAAGAGCAATCAAAGCTATGATTGAAAGCACCAAAGCACTTGTTAATGCGATTATTGCAGGCGGTTGGGTATCTGTTGTAATAATCATTTTAATATGTCTTGTAGCTGCTTTGTGTTCATCATTTTACGGTATATTCTTTTCAAGTGAAACATCGCAAAGCGGTATGAACATAACTTCTGTAATTCAGCAAATCAACAATGAATTTGATGACAAGATTGACGAAATTAAATTATCGGGCAGTTTTGACGGAGTAGAAGTAATCGGCAGTCGCTCTAATTGGAAAGATGTTTTATCTATTTATGCAGTTAAGACTACTACCGATGAAAACAACCCTATGGAAGTCGCTACTGTTGACGAAAACAAAAAGGCAATTTTATCATCAATCTTTTGGGATATGAACAACATATCAAAATCCGTTGAAACACGGACAGAAACGGTAACGAAAGAATCAACCGACGAACAGGGGAATACAGTCGAAGCCACAGAGCAAGTTGAAAAGAAATATCTTGTAATAACCTTAACCGGCAAGAGTGCTGAGGATATGTCAATCTCATACTCATTCAATGATACTCAAAAGAAATATTTAGCCGAATTGATGAGTGACAAAAACAACAAGCTTTGGACATCGCTTATCTACAACATCGGCGGAGTATCGGGTGGTAGCGGTATTGACATTAAAGACCTTGATTTTTCAAACGAAACGGTCAATGACACGCAGAAGAAAATAGTTGCAGTAGCCACAAACTCGGCTAAATACGGTATTTCTGCCCGTTCGGGTTACTGTCAGGCTTGGGTTGCAGATGTATACCAAGCTGTTACAGGTTCAAGAGGTTCTGCTCATTGTGCTTTATGTGCCGCTGATATGTGGGCAGTATCAAGTGATTGGAGCAAAATTCCTGTTGGTGCAGCAATCTATGGATATTCTTCAAGTAAATACGGTCATGTTGGCATTTATATCGGCAACGGTATGGTTGCACATAATATCGGTGAAATAAAAATACAAAGCCTTGAAAGTTGGATTAAAACTTACAAAGGCTTTGCTTGGGGTTGGGAGAATGGAAATGGGTTAGTGTAAATCACAAGAAAAACCATATATGTATGGCTTTCTTGTGATATTTAAGTCGATTTTAGTAAAATAGTAGTAATAAATATATTTTCATTTTCAACATAATTATAATCTAAATTACCGTGATATTTTTTTACAATTTTCAATATACTTTTTATACCAATTCCATGACCTTTTTTATCCTTTTTCGTTGTTATTGGAAGTCCGTTTTGAAACAGAGGTTTGTTATTGATTGAATTCAGCATTTTTATAAAAATGTAATTTTCATTTCTATAATCAACTTCAATATTAATAAATTTATTTGGACATTTTTTTGTCGCTTCAAAAGCATTTTCAAATAAATTATCAAAAAGAGCTGTGATTTCGCTATCCTTTATAAATGAAAAATTTACATCTCTTATATCAGCACTGAATTCTATATTGTTATTGTAACATAATTGTGCATATCTGCTTACAATAACGTTTATTAATTTATTGTTACTATATTTCTTTATTTGTTTTATATCATATCCATCATATATTGAATCAATGTATTCAATTGCTTTGCTGTTATCATTTTGTAACAATAAACCTTTAATATTTCCAAGACACTTTTTTATATCATGTATTAGAATGTTTGAAGAGTCATATTGTTTTTCTAGTTCTATATAATATTCTTCATTAATATGTGATTTTTGCTTTTCAAGTTCTAGTTCTGTATTTTTTATTAAAACATCAATTATTCTTTCATGAATTATAAAAATAATTATGTTGGATATAAGCATTATTAAAGAAGAAAAAGTAAAAAGAAAATTAGTCGTTTTGTTTACATTATAATTAAAAGATAAATAGGCATAACTAGAAATTACTAATATTGAGGAAACCGGCATTAAGAAAAGTAATACTGAATATTTGTTAATAACACGTTTATATTTGTACGCTTTTTTAGAAAATCTCGAAATAATATACGCTATGATGAAATATAGTATTTTTGTTGCAGCTGTTTCTAAGAAAATGATTAATTCATTATTTTTACATTCTAATAAATCTATTTCTAAGATTGAAGAAAACAAATACATGATTACAACTTCAGTTGTAATCATAATACCTTCAAGCAATACTACATCAAATAGTGATTGTTTTAGAGTTGAACTAAAACCAATCAGTACAATAAATAAATTACATATAAAGAAACTAAGGAGATTTAAATAGGGACTGTTAAAAAGATTTATTGTATATTGAATAATAAAAGAAATAAAATAGCAAATAAAAATTATCCAAGCCTTTCTTTTGAATTCATATTTGCTTTTGAAATATAAATATGAAATAAACTGTTCAAAAATAAATATAAATAAATAACAAATCGTGTTCATTTGTTACCTCCAATAAAACAAAAGAATGATTTTTTGAAACTGCTGTATTTTCTTTGAGATATATAAACAGTAATTATTTCAGATTCATTCTTTCTAATATAAACATAGGTTTTATTGAAATCAATTACATTTTGGAGATTGACAAGAATTCCTTTGTAAGAATATTCAAAACTTTCATATTGATTAAGTATTGCTAGCCATTCATCAGCTTTTTTATTAGTTCTAAATGTTCCTCGTTTTGTGTGTATTTGTGAACCGTATTTTAAATTTTCGAAATACAGTATATCTTTTGTTTTGATTTGATGTACCTCTTCTTCAAATAGAACACTTAATGATTTGTTTAAATATTTATATTCAATGAGAGCATCGTTAAAATTTTCATAAAATCTATTTTTATCAATAGGTTTTGAGAGATATCTAAAAACATGAATTCGCATTGCATTATCAAGATAATTTTGGAACGAAGTTAATACTATAACTATAATATCAGGATTTAATTCTTTTAATTTTTCAGATAACTTTAATCCGTTAATACCAGGCATTTCTATATCAACAATGGCAATATCATATGGTAAATTCCTTGAAAAAATAAAGTCGCCTCGGTTTTTAATATCAATGTTAAAGTTATTTCTGTTCTTTGCTTCTATATTCTTTAACAAAATATTCACTTCATTAGTAATATCTATATCATCATCACATATAAGAATGTTAATCATAAAAAGTCCCTCCTATTGATGCTATTATACATTAATAAGAGGGACTTGTCATTATTTATTTTGGTTTAATACGCATTGAATAATGTCATTGATAAGTTTTAAAGAGCTATCATCACACAATTTTAAATTGTCTATAATTGATTGAGGTATATCATTTGTTTTTATTGTACCTAGCAAGAACATATCTGGAGTGGTTTCTAATTGAATACATAAATTTGCAAATGTTGTTAAACTTGGAATTGAACGTCCATTTTCAATATTTGATAAGTAATTGTTAGATAAGTCAGCTTTTTCAGCTAATTCATTTTGTTTATATCCTAATTCGTGTCGTCGTTGAGCAATTCGTTTGCCTAAATATTCGAAATCAATATACATAATAATCACCTTAGTTTTATAGTAACAAGATTGATTAATATTGTTAACAAACTACAAGTGTAAAATACACTACAAGAATAATTATTTATTATATTTTGAAATTATTATACTTATGATTTAATAATTTGTGCTTTTTCATTTAAAAAAGTTCACTTTTTCCAAAAACAACATCACTATTTCCAAATTTAACATAGACAAATGAAAATATGGTATTATTTTGTCAAGGAGTGATGTATTATGAAAAAATTAAAAAAGATTATAGAAAAAATTTCGCCAGCAGTTGTTGGATGCTTAACATTAGTTTTAACATTAAATGCTAATTCTGCTAGTTGTTTTATACTTAATGAACCTAAAGAACCAAAATCAATAAATAAATACAAAATATTCAAAAGATGAACAATTTTTATAAAAGAATCTCATTTTATTTGGCTAAAAATAAAATGATTTCTAAAGGTGACCAAGAACTTTATGAATACGCAATTAAAATATTTATTCATGGCTTTATAAATACATGTATTGTTATTATTATAGGTGTATTTTCGGGCATGATTAAAGAAACATTTTACCTTTTTTGCACAGTCTTTGTTTTAAGAAAATTAACTGGTGGAATACATGCAGAAAAATATATTAATTGTTTAATTTATTCAATATGCTTCTTTATAGTATCTTTATTGATAATTGGATATTTGGAATATTTTAATAATTTAAAACTATTAATTCCATTATTATGTATATCGGTAATATTAATATGTGTTTTTTCACCTGTGGAAAATGAAAATAAAAAATTATCTTATAATGAAAAAAGAATTTTTAAATTTTTATCAAGTGTTTTATCAATTTTTTTATTGATATTTGTAATTGTTAATATTAATAAGAATTTGATTGAAGTTTACTCGATAAGTTTAGGAATGATAAATACAACTATATTAATTTTATTAGCACATATAAAGAAATTAGTGGTAAATAAAAAATATAGAATTAATAAAAATTTCAAACAATATGCATACAAATATTCGGACATTAAAAGAAAAAAATAAAATGATTATTGTGGTTTTATTATAACTATTATTACACAATAATCATTTCAGTTTTTAGATATATATACAGATTAATCAAAATTATATATCTAAAAATTTAATAATGTTGGGGTGATTTATATCAAAAAAGTACTTCCTTTTTGTGATAGTCCAAGTGTAAAAACATATCCTTATATTGCTTTTTATTTGAGTATTTTAGAAGGAAATGGAATAAATATTGAAAACTTAATTATTAAAGAATTTTCTCATGTGTTTTTTTTTAGAGGAAAGCTTGATTTTGTAGCTAGTGGTGTTTTTCATAAAAAATTTTTTCATTTTAAACCTATTAAATTTTATGTTAAAAAAAATATAAATAATTTAATTAATGAAATCAATAAAGGACATTATGTTGTTTTAATATTAAACGAAAAATATATAAATAATACAAAAGTTTCAGTTGATTTTGATTTCCCTCATGACTGGTTAGTTTATGGCTATGACAGTAAAGAAAGAATGTTTTACTGTGCTGGATATTTCGAAAAATCTGGGTTGAGAAGATATGGAACAACTAAATTATCATATACGGAAGTTGAAAAAGCATTGCAAAAATGTTCGATTTTTAATAATTATGCCTTTTCTTCCAAAGATACTCATTCTGCATGGATAAAAAAAGTGCCAGAAATAGAAATAGATAATCAGTATTTGAAGAATATTTTATATAAATTTTTAAATCCTCCTAAAATATCATTTTATCATAGACCAATACCTAATTTAGACATAAAAGCAATATTGTTATTAAAAAAATCTATAAATAAAAAAATTAGTAATTGGGAAAAATTGAAAACAAAAAAACTTTGGATACAAAGTTATAGAGTTTTGTATGAAAATATAGATATATTGAAATTAATAGGAGAGATTTATATTGATAATATTGAAATTAATAAAATGTTAAATGAATTAAGTTTAAAATCATATTCATTATTATTAGTGGTAGGAAAATATAATTTAAATCCTAAAAAGTCCGCTTTATATAAAATAGAAAAATATATAGACTATATATACTTACAAGAAAAAATAATAATTTCATCTATGTTAGATAATATTTAGTATTAGCAATCAATAAAACAAACTATATACGAGGGTCAAAATGAAAGAAAATATCAAATATATGTTGAAAAATTGGCTTTTGTGGGATAAAAAGAGCCTTGCATATTTTCTTATCCGTGTGCCGGCGCTTGTTTTGCAGTCCATTGTAACGGCATACATACCAAAGGCAATGATTGATTGCATTAACGACGGCGTAACCGTTGGCAGGCTTACACTTGTTGTTGGGCTTTTAAGCGTGTTGGTGGTGATGACCACCTGGCTGGCACCCTTTATGCAGGAGCTGTTAAACGGCAGCGCACGCATTATTCGCATGCGCTATGCTATGATTGCCTTTCGCAAAAATTTAAATACCCAATACACAAATATTGAAAGCCCCGAGGGCAGAGAGAAAAACAAAAGGACTATGGAATTTTACCGCAGTTATTATTCCGGCTCGGCTGATTTTCTCGATTCAATCAATCAATTTTGCGTGTGCATTGTGGGTGTTGTAACCTCGTTGGCGTTGATTTATAAAATCAACATTGTTATGATTTTAATTATCCTTGCCACCTGTGTTTGCGAGTTTTTCCTGTTAAAATTTTTAAATGCAAAGGAAAAGAAAACAAAGGATGAGCGGAGCTCTGTATTTGTTCGTTTTGACTATTATTATAATTTAAGCCGTGATTTTTCCGCCGCTAAGGATATAAGATTATACGGCTTTACGGATTATTTTTTGCAGGCTGTTGCAAAAATAATTTATGAGCTTGAAGAAATCAACCAAAAATATATGCACCAAAGCATTAAGGTAGGCGGCACAAGGGCGCTGCTTAATCTTTTGCGTGAGCTTGTTGCCTATGCTTATCTTACATATCTTGTTTGCAGGGGCAGGCTTTCTGTTTCAGATTTTATTTTCTATTTTGGCATTATAACCGGTTTTTCTAACTGGATAATGAATGCTGTGTATCAGTATTCAAACCTTGAGCGCTGCTGCAACGATTGCGCCGCCTTTCGTGAATTTGTCGAAAGCACGGAGGAAAGCGAAAGCAAGCCCAATGTGAATTTTGACAGCGTTGATTCAATAGAATTTAAAAATGTTTCGTTTACATATCCATCTGCGGATAAAGGCACAATTAACAATATGTCCTTTAAAGTAAATAAGGGCGAAAATATTGCAATTGTAGGGGAAAACGGAGCAGGCAAAACCACGGCAATAAAGCTCCTTTGCGGTTTGTATTACCCCACGTCTGGGGATATTTCGGTTAACGGAAAAAGCAGCCGTGATTTTTCCGCCAACAGCTATTTTAATTTGTTTTCCGCCGTGTTCCAGGACTATTATTTTATGCCCATGACCATTGCAGAAAATATTTGCACAACCTCAAATTATGATAAAGAAAAGCTTTATTCCGCATTTGATAAGGCAGGTATTTTGGATAAAATAAACACCCTGCCGGATAAAGAAAAATCCTATATGATAAAGGATGTTTATAAAGAGGCGGTGGATTTTTCAGGCGGCGAAAAGCAAAAGCTGCTGCTTGCAAAGGCAATTTACAAAAATGCGCCCATATTAATTTTGGACGAGCCTACTGCTGCTCTTGACCCCATTGCGGAAAATGAGCTGTATCTTAAATATAATGAAATGACCGACAATAAAATATCCTTTTTTATTTCCCATCGCCTTTCGTCAACAAGATTTTGTGACAGAATTTTGTTTATTAAGGACGGCAGGGTTGCCGAAAGCGGAACGCATGAGGAACTGATGGCTCTAAAGGGTGCGTATTACAGAATGTATCAAATCCAAAGCTATTATTATAAGGAGAACGGAGGCGAGGCTGTATGAAAAATATGAAAACGGTTTTATCGGCCTTTCGTGAAATGCATCGCCTTGAAAAACGCCTTATTCCAACCTCCGTTATTGTGGCGCTTGTTACGGCGGTTATGCCCTTTATAAACATTTGGTTTACATCAAAAATTATAGATTTGCTTGATGGCGGTGCCGATATGAAAGACCTTGCATTGTATATCGGTTTGGCTGTGGGCATAAATGCCGTGCTGTTTTTTATTAACTATTTTCTCGGGGATATGCAGTTTGTTTATCGCTCGCTGATGTATAATAAGGAGCTTAGGCGTATTTCGTCAAGGCTGTTCAGCGTTGAATACCAAAGGCTTGAAAACAGTGAGTTTAAAGAGCTGGTGCACAAGCATTCCGAGGCACAGGACAGAGTTTTTTCCTCATTTGTTCAGCTGACCTGGATGATGCGTGATTTTATATCGGGTGCATTTACGCTTATTATTTCAATAGTCATTATATTTCCCCTTTTTAAAATCGGCTTTAAGACAACAGGCAGCTCGTTTTTTGAAAGGCCTGCATTTTTGCTTACAATTTTAGGGGCAATTGCTGTTATGGCGGTTATTATTCTTATAGTAGCTGTTAGAATGAACAAGGCCTGGTTTAAGGCAAGTGACGAGTATTCACGCCTTGACAGGATTTTTTATTACTTTCTCAATATGTTTTCCGATTACAACACGGGCAAGGAAATCCGTATTTACAAGGAGCAAAATTTAATTGAGCACACCGCCACGGACAGGCTCTTAACCGACGGCGAGCGAATTTTGAAAAAAGCCTCAATGAACACGGCAAAGCAAAGCTCCTTTGTTGCTGTTTTAGGCGCTCTTGTGGGCTTTGGCATTTATCTTTTTATCGGTGTTAAGGGTTTGTACGGCTTGTTCGGTATCGGCTCGCTTGTGCTTTACTGCGGTGCCTTTATGCAGATAATCGGCGGCATAATGAAAATGGCTGTAACCTTTGGCAAAACCGCCGAAATGGTGCCGTTGGTTAATTATTATTTTGAGATAGTGAATACCGAGGATGAAATGACCTACGGCGAAAAAGAACTTGATTTAATGGGCGGTTTTGAGATTGAGTTTAAGGATGTTTCGTTTAAGTATCCGGGTGCGGAAAGCTACGCACTGCAAAATGTTAACCTGAAAATCAAAAACGGCAGTCATCTTGCGGTGGTGGGCAGAAACGGCAGCGGCAAAACAACATTTATCAAGCTGATGTGCCGCCTTTACGATGTAACTGACGGCGAAATTTTGATTAACGGTGTTAACATTAAGGATTACACAAGGGACAGCATTGTTAAGCTGTATTCCGTTGTGTTTCAGGATTTTAAAATATTTTCCGTTTCACTTAAAGACAATGTTTGTGCAAATACCGATTTTGAGGGCGACAGATTTTATGCCTGCCTTGAAAATGCAAATATTAAGGACAGGGCAGAGCGACTGCCGAATAAGGAAAACACATATCTTTATAAGGATTTGGACAAGAGCGGTGTCGAAATCTCTGGCGGTGAGGCGCAAAAGATTGCCCTTACAAGGGCATTATACAAAGACGCACCGATTGTTGTGCTTGACGAGCCTACTGCGGCCCTTGACCCCATTGCGGAAAATGAAATTTACAGCCGTTTTAATACCTTTGTGCAAAACAAAACCGCAATTTATATTTCACACAGGCTTTCAAGCTGTGCCTTTTGCGATGAAATCGCCGTGTTTGACAAATCAAGGCTTGTTGAAAGCGGCACCCACCAAGACCTTTTGGCAGCCGATGGCAAATATGCCCACCTTTGGAACGCACAGGCAAAATACTATGTGTAGTGGAACAATCACACTAATTTGTTGAAATCGGAGAGATACTTATATGAACAATAAGGAAATTGTTAGTTTATTAAAATGCATTTCAAAAATGAATTTAAACGATGATGATAATAAATATTTATGCAGCCACATTAATCAATTTGATAATCCTGAATTTTTGGAGTTATTGAATGTTCATAAAGTTCAATTTTTGTTTTATAAACATCTATATGAAAATGGACTTTTGATCAATGATCATCACTACAAATATTTGTATTCGTTAGGTGAGAGATTTATATATTTGCAAAGTAAATATGATGAGTATACTTCAGAAATAAAGAAGTTGACAACTGGTTTAAAATCAAATTCTATTTCATATGCAATACTAAAAGGATTCAGTTTGATTGATCCTATCTATAAATGTGATAATAAAATTTTTCGGACATTTAGTGATGTTGATATTTTAGTTTCTAAAAGTGATATTAAATCAGTAAATGAAATTCTAGAGTTTAATGGATTTACACAATCTATAATGAATAATAATTATGAAATTCACCCAGTTGATAAACAAAAAATAATTTATTGGAGAATGACTTCACATCAGGAACATGAATATATAAAAAAAGCGAAATATTTCAATTATGCACCACATTTATATTTAAATGTAGATATTAATTTTTCTATATTTAAAGGAGGAAAATATATAGACCCAATCAAAACAGAAGATCTACTCGAACACACAAGAAAGAGAAATACAAGTAATTTTGAGTTTTATAGTCTAGATTATACATATGAATTGATACAGCTATGTATTCATTTTTATAAAGATATTTATTATGATATAAAAAAATTGACTCATGATAACTATAATTTGATTAAATTTTGTGATATTAGAGAATACATCATTAATTATAAAAAATATATAATATGGGATCTGTTTTTGTATTTGGTAGAAAAAAATCACATAGAAAAGGAAGTGGGTAATGTATTATTACTTGTTTCTGATTTCTATGAGGATTTAAATATAGATGATGTTTTATTTGATATTAAGAAAAAAATTCAATATAAGCATGTTGACTATTGGGAAGATTTGTTGTTGTAGGAGATGAAAGAATGACAATTGTTGATGTTCTTAAACGTAATTCAATAAAATTTGAAGATAAAGAAGCAATAAGTGAAATTTCATATTCTACTAATAGATTGAAAAGGTCATTATCATGGAAAGAATTTGATACGCAAGCAAATCAAATAGCAAATTATTTTTGTGAAAATGGAATAAAAAAAGGCGATAAAATAGCAATTATAATGAAAAATTGTATTGAGTGGTTGCCTGTATTTTTTGGCATATTAAAAATTGGCGCTATAGCTGTTCCGATTAATCATTATATGATTAAAGAAAATATTGAATATTGTGTGAAATTATCAGAGTGTAAAAGTATTGTGTTTTCAGATGAATTAAGTGATTGTATAGAAAAGATTTCTAATACACTAAAAATATCAATTTGTGTATCAATCGGGAAAAATAATTTCTCGTTTTCAAAAGGATATAACTCTATTATAAATAATTATTCAGATACATATGACGATGTGAAGATTACTGAAGATGACTATGCGTCTATACATTTTTCATCGGGTACTACAGGATTGCCTAAAGCAATATTGCATAAACATAAGGCTTTTATATTTTCTGGGATAATAGAAGCTTTTCATAGAAGTATAGATAAAACTGATTCTCTTTTATGTGTTTCGCCATTGTTTCATGCAGGTATAAAAATGCATTGGCTTGCAAATTTCTTCTATGGTGGGAAGATAGTTATATTAATAGATATATCGCCTAAGAAAATAATGAAAACAATTAGTGAAGAAAATATAACTATTGCATGGTTTCCTGTTCCAATAGTACAAAGTATATTAGATGCGGTGTTTTCTGGTGATTTGGTTTTATGTAATTACGATTTAAATAAGTGGCGTCTTATGCATATGGGAGCACAGCCAATTCCTCCAGTTTTGGTGAATTCGTGGATAAGTGTTTTTCCTTTAGTGGATTTTGATATTAGCTATGGATTGACGGAGGCAGCTGGACCAGGTTGTATAAATTTAGGAAGTGAAAACATAAAAAAATCTGGGTCTATAGGAAAATCCAGTTTGTTTTGGAAGACGAAAATAGTTGATGACGACCTTCAAGAGGTGTCACCTTATGTTATTGGAGAACTTTCGGTTAAGGGACCTGGTGTAATGGTTTCATATTTTAATAATGAAAGTGCCACAGGTGAGAAAATAAAAGATGGTTGGTTACTTACCGGCGATATTGGATATAAAGATCAAGACGATTTTATTTATTTAGTTGGTAGAAAAAACGATATTATAATTTCTGGTGGAATTAATATATATCCAATACAGGTTGAAAATTATATAAAAAAACATCCATCTGTTAAAGATGTAGCAATAATTGGTATAGAAGATTTATATTATGGAGAAATCGTTGTTGCTGTTGTTGAATTATACAATAATGACTGCACTTCAAAAGATTTAAGGTTATATTGTAAAAGATTACCTTTTTATGAACAACCAAAAAAGTTTATTTTTTCTTCAATACCAAAAAATCATACTGGCAAAACAGATAAAAAATTGTTAATAGAACTGTATAAAAATGGAGGCATAAAATAATTATGGAAATTGAACAAATATGTTCTAAAGTAAGAAAAATTATTAAAGAACAAATAAATGTAGACTTGAAAGATAATGATTTATTATTAGAAAATGGAGTCGATTCTATTTCTTTAATAAATATAGTTGTTGAATTAGAAAATTATTTTGACGTTGAATTTGAACCAGAAATGTTAAATTATAAAACACTCAAATCAATTACAGATATAGCAAAATGTATTGATAGGCTTATCAATTTATAATGAAAAAAATACTTATAGTTTGAAGTAATAATTTGTAGGGAATTTTTAATGTAAAAGGAGTATATATGAAAAAAATAATCAAATAGAGTTATATAAAAAAATAAAAGTTAATACTGATTTAAATGATATTCAAAAATATATAAATGATGTTTTGCTTTTGCGAGGATTTAATAATCAGACTCCTCAGGACAAAATGTTATTATTAATTGAAGAAGTAGGAGAATTGGCAAAATCTATAAGAAAAAACAATTCGAAATTGTCTATCGATTATAATAGAATTGATAATTTTGATTCAGTAGAAAATGAAATAGCAGATGTATTTATAGTTTTATTATCAATCTGTAATACTATGGATATAAGTATATTTGAATCTTTTGTTGGCAAAGAGGAAAAAAATATAGAGAGAGTATGGGAAAAATAAATTTAACAAGAAAACAATCACTTTTCTTAATATGGAATAGCATATTGAATCAATCTCAAAATTCAGAATATTCAATAAAAAGTACAGTAGCATTAATGGAAAGATTAAATTTAATAGATGATTTTGAAGAGTCTTATGAATCTTTAAGTGATAAAAAAATTATCGATGCATTTAATTGCAAGCATTGTTTAAGTTTAATAGTGTAAGAGAAGATGGACGAGCTAAAGTTAATGATGGGATTATTATTAACAGTAGTGAGTATATTTGCATGATTAAAAAATTGAGAATGCAAAACAAAAGTATTCAGATAATATCAAAATTAAAGCCCCACTAAATACATTCTGTGAGGAAGAATATAACTATATAGTTGATTTGGGGTTTGGATGTTTTGCAGGTAAGGAAACCTTGTGTATTGATCCGTTAGGTAATATAAGACCTTGTTCACATTTCCCTAAAGAATTTATTTGTGGAAATATAAAGGAAAAATCATTATATGATATTTGGCATAATAGTAATGTGTTACAAATGTTTAGAAATTTATCTGGTAATGATGATTGTAATAATTGTGAAAAATATGGAAAATGTCGAGCCGGTTGCAGATATCGAGCTTTCTTGAATAATGGACTCAATTCTGTTGATCCTTTTTGTTACAAGGGAGATTATTATAGTGAGTAATAAAGGAAAATTAATTGCTTTTTCAGGAATTGATGGTTCCGGTAAATCTACATTATGTAAAAATGTATATGAATATTACGCAGATAGGAAGTGTAATGTCGAATATATAAGCGTTTTTGAAGAAAGAACATTTATTAGTGAATATGTAAAGATAACTAATGAAGATATCGTGACATCAAAAACTGTAATTTCAGAAAGTTTGAAAAATATAGCTTGGTTATGTGACCTGGTAAATAATGTACTGACTATATTGGTACCAAAATTAGATTCAGGGACAACAGTATTTGTTGACCGATATACTTTGTGTGCTAAAGTTTATTCATTAGCTACAACATCAAAAGATATTAGCTCTTTGTTTCCAATTTATAATATATTGCCTAAACCAGATTTGTGCTTTTATTTGAATATTAATCCTTTGTCGGCTGTTAAACGAATTGATATAAGAAATAAGAAAAAAACTTATTATGAAAATATCAACGATTTGCAAAAAATACAGGCTCAATATGAAAGCATGATACCATATGAAGATTATAAAGTGGAAAAATTAGATGCATTAAAATCTGAAAACGCTTTATTATCAGAGACATTACATTTTATTGATAAAATAAAATTATAAAATTGTGAATGCTATAAAAGTGTTTAATAAAAAATAAAAATGCTAATGGTATTCCATTAGCATTTTTATTTATGAAATTATTTAAAATACGATTTAAGATTTTTGCCTACATTATATACATAGTCTATTTCCAACTGATGCTTTGTTTTTAAATCACTTAATGTATTTGTTTCACATATTGACAATCTGATAATAGGCTCAATATCAAGATGTCCGTAATAATGTTCTATATAATCCAATATCGTTTGATTTTCTTTTTCTGTTTTTCCAGCACGAACAGCTATTGAAATACCTTTTGCACCTTTTTTTGATGTTTTTATTCTTTTTTCGTTAGTGTTGCCATATGGGGTGTTTCTGTCAAAAAAAGTTTTTAACTGTCCAGGTACATCACCCCAATATGATGGACTTGCAATGATTACAAAATCAGAAGATAACACATCTTCAACAATTTTGTCTGTATCATCATTTTGTACGCATATGCCATTTTCATAGCATTTTTTGCATCCTAAACAATAACCTATTTTTGCAGTTGATATATTGTACTTTTTAATTTCCGTATTTTGATGGTTATCTGTTATACCTTTGATAAAAGTATCAATTAAAAAGGCGGTACTTCCGTCTGTTCTGGCACTACCTACAATACATGTTACTTTCATTGTTTTATTACCTACTTTATTAATAAGAATGAAATAAATAGATTTAATACTTAAATCTATTTATATTATATATAAATAGATGTATTTTTTCAACAAATTAAACAAAATACTATATAAAAATTTAGGAGGAAAACTATGGTGTTACCAATTTATGTGTCTGGACCGCATGGTTCTGGCAAAACAACAATGATAAATAAAATATTAGCAAGTAGAAATGATTTTTTAGAAAGTGATTTTGATATTAATTTCCTTAAACAATTTCCTAGTATGTCAGTAATGAATGCTTTTGAAAGGTGTACGGTTCGTTTATATCATAGAATATATACGGCACTTTATGCTAATCAATATTGCTTAGATATAAACAAAATTTCTAAAAACAATCCGACAAAAGCGGTTCTAGTAAGTAGAAGTATTTATGATTCTTTGGTTTATAGCCGAACAGAATACTTGCTTGGACAAATGACAGATGAGGAGTATAGTATATTGAATAGCATTTGCGAAAATGCATTAAGAACAATTAATTGTCATGTTATTATATTAAATCCTCCTACTGATATTATAATTTCACATTTGGACAAAAGAAGAAAGTTTAATGAACGAACAGAAAGAGAAGTCTTATGTGCTCGTGAAGATACATATGAGTATGTTAGTTTGGTCCATAATGAATTTTCTAAATTAAGGAATTATGATAATGTATTATATTTAACAGATAATGAAGAGGGTTCGATTGAAAAAGTATTTGATTGGATAGATGATATAATGAATAATATGTGAGGGCGAATAATAATGAGTAAAAATAGTTATGATAGGGGTTATGGTTTTAATAATTTTATTATTTTAGATGTTGATAGAACCGTGATAAATGGTACTTCTTGGTTCTATGCTTGTTCATACCCTAATTTACTTATATCATCATCCAATACAAAAGATTTCCTTGATGCCAATAGATTATTATACGAAAATGGAAGCAGTAAAGAGAAAGCTTTATTTCGTGAAAAAACATTAAATTTGATTGAAAATGAGATTTCTATTGATTTCTTAAAGATTTTTGAAAATGAGTCAAAAATAAAGGATGGTTTTAACATTGATGAGCCAACCACGAGTAAACGATTATATGCTGCTGGTTATTATGTAGCAAAATATTTGGTGAAAATTGATGATTATTTTATTAAAACTGTAAAAATAATATTAAATGCTGTTGATAAGAATACAGGCATTTTATATTTAAGTTCGGGTTATGAACCATTCATTCACGGTGTGGTTGATTTTGTGAATGAAAAATTGGATGTATCTAACAAATATGAAATTATAGGTACAAATGTTAAATTTACTAATGGTATTATGCAAGAAAGAGGTGAATATATAAATCAATATATAAAAACGCAAATTGTAAAGCAAATCATAAAAAGTGGGAATAAAGTTTTATTTTTAGCTGATGATTCAAATGATGATCCAAATTTGTTCGAAATAGTGAGAAAAAATGGTGGAATGGCATATAGAATACAATATGAGCCAAACGGATTATCTAACTGGATTAATTTGTATGAAATCCTTTCCTCAAATGATATTAAAAATTTTTTAATTTGTAAATGTCATGGAGTTTCTATAAATAATTATTTACCATCAGGGTTATTTATAGACTGGATAAAAAAGAGAATTAATAAAATCGGCATAACAAATTGTAATATCAAAGAATACAAAGCGATATTAAAGTACTTTGAAAATATCAAAACTGGTATTTCGATTGAGCTTGAGAATATAATGTCGGAATTTGTTTATCAAAAAGGGAATACGATTTATTTTAGAAGTTTACTGTTTTATTATTGGTTGCCACCTTATATAACTATGAGCATTGATACTATGTATATTAAGTGGTGCAAATTAATAGAAAAGTCCAAAGAGCTATTAAATTATTTGTTACTTTTAGTGAAATATGATGTAGAATTAATAGATTCATTTGAATTTAGAATAGTATTATATATTGTATTGGATTACATTTTTGAAGGCTTGCTTATGGGTTTAAATGTTATTGAAAAAGATTCAATAAATTTTAATATAATTAAACATAATGAATTCAATTTAATTAATCAAGTGCTTCAAGAGGTTAGCGATTATATTATAAAAATTTATTCAGATAAAGAATTGTGTTATGAAAGTCTGAAAGAACTTCTTATAAATTTAAATAAAATTGATTTGGCAAATTTCAAGTCGATAAATTCTTTTGAACAGTTTATGAAAGAACTAGATAATAATTATATAATTTATTGTTCTGTATTAAATATTTTAAAAGAGATGTTCAATAAAAACATTTCATTTAATTGTATAATGTGTTTGCCTTATGGCGGAATTTCTTTAGGTTATATATTTAATTCGGTCTTGAAAGAAATATATAATGTAAAAAAGTTGCCAAATTTAATAAATTGTCATTATAGTTCAAAAAAACACAGTTTTAAGAATAAAACTACAAACAATTTTTGGGATTGTATACCGGATTATTATAATTGTAGTAAAATGGAATTGATGAAAGGTTCTCGAACGGTTTTAGTATACGATAATAATGTGACAACTTTTGAAACAATTAAACAATGTAAGAACGAGTTAAAAATAGTTGGCAATAATGTATATGGAGCAGCTGTAGGTATGAATTATGATAATATGAGTAAATGTTTTTCTTTTATTGATAATTGTGAACCATTATGTGAAGAATGGTATCAAGTTTTAGATTTCAATCCTACAGAAGAATATATTACGGCATATAATACATGGAGTACTTCTCAAAAAGGTGTAATGTTGGAAAATATTTATTTTAATAAAGTACAAAATGAATTAGAGGGCGAAATTAAAATAAATAATGAAAATAAATTTGAGTATAAATTGTGTAGAGTTCATAATTTATACGATCTTCAAATTGCAGGTAATGCCGGTGTCACAATGATAGGAATTCATGCAGTTTATGATGATAAAAATAAATATTACGCTGCTGAAAGTAAATATAATCCGATATTAAAAGCTAAATTGAATAATTATCCAGTGCCATTATATGAGATAGATAGTATCAAAAATATGGTGAAAAAAATTCCAGATAACATTAGACCTGTTATAGTTTTTGAGAAAAATATTGGTGTTCAAAATATATTGAAGTGTTTTGAAATTTTTGGACTTAATCCCCAAAAAACTGGTATACAGATACAGTTTTATATAACAAAAAAAGAATTAAAAGAATTAAAGAAAAATATTTCATTTGTGATTGTAACTGTAGGTATTCAACAAAAAAATTTACCACTGGAATTCAAGAAATTAAATAACATTTTAAATCCTAATTCTGATTATATACTTTTGGATTTTTCAAAACATCAACCTGATATCATTTTGGACAATGATAAATTTGTTGAAGATATTAACAAAAAATATTTACTTCTTGAGAAATATGCAAAGGATACTTTTATTGGAAAAATACCATTATTGCTTGCTGATGACACTGAAACGGCCGTAATGTCCCGTTATATAAGTATTTTGAAAGAACATAATGTAACTGTAAAAGGTATAGATATGCAAAATGCTGTTGAATTAAATAGTAATGAACAAAGATACCAGTTAGTAAAAATGTTAAACACACAGTATCAAATTAGAATACGTAAATCCGTTAAAAAATTAGAAGAATGGAAAAATTTTGTATTATTACAAGAAAAGGAGTAAAAAATGCCTAATTATAATGAATTAAAGCCTTTAAAAATCAAGCCAATAGTTAAAGAACCATTTGTTGTGAAAAAGTATGCTGAGAATGTTTTCTTATTTCTGTCTCAAGAAAAAGATTATATTATAGTTAAACATGATTTCAAAATGGTAAATGATTCATATTCAATAGATAATGTTCATGTAAAAGGAGGTTATATTGAAACTAAAAATTTTGATGAAAATTTAGCATTGAGTTCTAATTTTGGAGGTGATAATGATTTTATTGTTGATATGAATGGTATTGATAATTTTATTTTTGCTAAATCAATGGTTTTTAATGATTCAACTATTAGAACAATGATATTACAACTTGGTCTATTGGATGAAAATAAGTCCTATTTAAGAATAGGTGTTTCTGGTAGTCGTTCAAGGAAAGGTCATCCAGGTGGAGAGGTATTTGAATATCAAGTTTTATCAGGGAATTTTGCTGAAGGAATTTCAAAAAGTGTAAGTGGATATTTATCTCCCCCAGAATTGCAATATAGTAGAAGTATTCCTTTATCTATCGATGGTCAATATTTATTGGATGAGAGAATTGTATATTCTCATACTGCATGGCTAGAAAAATTAAATAAACCTATTGGAAAATCTATTCATTTTAAAATCCATTCAAATAATGATAAAAATAATTTACTTGATCTTCTAAATAGCATTATGGAACAATTAGGCTATTTAGCCTATTCAATACAGATGTGTATTGTTAATTCTTCAATTGATAATAAAATAATTGTTAAAGGTAGAGTTTTAAAACATATGCCTAAAAAGCCCTTTAACGAAGTGCAAGAGGCAACTGATATAGCCGTCGAAAAAGAATTTGAATTACCAACAAAGTCGAAATTATATATTTTGGGAACACAGTATGATAGATATGAGCCAGAATGGGGAAAATTTACAAATGGGCATAAGTATGAACGCAGAGGGCATTATCATGGAACTATTGTAAACATCGGAAGCGAAAATCCTTTGCATCAAACATTTCATTTAAGAGAAATTTGGCTTGGAAAAAATACTTGTGCAGAAATAGTTTTAAATCCAATTAACAATGTTTATCGAATATATCCCGTACATAAAAACAAAGAAAAATTAATTTGTGATTCAACAGGAAAAAATGTTGTTCAGTTAATTGATGAGTTGAATTCTTATTACAGTTCGTTATATGAAAAGTAATTTATTTGAATTCATCGGAATTTCACAAGTGTTTATTAATAAAAATGTGTAATTTATAAAAAGTTTTGAATAATATTATACATGGATTTTCTTACTACAATCGTACAATGTTATTTAAATTATAATGATATATTTTAATCTTGCTATGCATTTTAACATTTGAACTCATTTCGATGAAATAAATAATATATAGAAGGTTCTACGAACAAAAGAAAGTTATTTAACTAATGCCGATTTAATTTCTTCTATATGTTCGCAGTGTGGTGGAGCGATTGAAAGAGAGTATATGAAACATTGTTCAAGTTGCGGACAAAAGTTATCGTGGATTGGTTTTGAGCGAGTTAAAATAACATATAAATAATTATTTACGCTTAACGAGTATTTGCAAATATTCGTTAAGTGTATTTTTTTATTCATTTTTAGTTGCATGTGGTTATGTTACATAGCTAAATATCCATAATCTTTGATTTTTGAAAATTCACAAATCAAAAATCAAGGAGAATATAGATGAAAAGGATATGTGAAATATACGATATTTCCAAAGATTATGAAATGCCGACAGGTACTGTTTTGATAATTGTCAGCGATATTGAAAAAGATAAAATCATTTCAATATTATTAAATACAAAATTAAAAGAAGATATGGTTTTTAATAACACCGAATGGCAAGAATATCTTGAAATTAACAACAAATATAACCGTAACGAAGCAAAACATCAAATGCGAGAAATAAGACAATCTAAAAGGCTTGAAAGTGATGTTTCTCACATTTATGAAATTGATATAGGAGAATCATTAGAAAATGAAGAAATTGAAATGTACTTAAAAAAATTTATGCTAAATCTAAAACCTGTTCAAAGACGCAGGTTTAAAATGTATTACATAGATAACCTTACATATCGCCAAATAGCAGATATTGAAAGTAGAAATATCAAGTCGATTTATGAATCGGTACAAGCAGGGAAAAATAAATTTTTAAAATATTTGCACAAACACCCCAACAAAAATACCCCAACAAGTTTAAGTTTATGAAAGGACATCCTTTCGTACAACTTAATACGCATTCATCAGATACTTTCCTGCTGTTGTGCAAAACACAAGCCACTTTATCAATTACGCCAAGACGCATTAGCTGAGCGACAAATAATCGGTATAAATTCGGACTGCTACCGAAACGGCGATAACAGGCAGCAGGTATAATGATACTCCTGCTCAGTCACAAGTCGAGCGTGATAAAACCGTCGCAACTAATGAGAGCAGCTCGGATGAACTCGGAGAGGTGAAACTCCTGTGGAGTCTGCTCGCAACAGACCGTTTGATGATTTCCTTTTGATAATTGGGGTGTCGGGGACAAATTATATTATCTTCTGATAAAAGCCAACCGTAGTTAATTCTGTGGTTGGCTTTTTACATAGGCAAGAGTCTATGAAGGAGGTATATAAAAATGAAAGACAAAAAAATACTCAGAGGCGATATGTTTTACGCTAATCTCGGCAGAGGTATAGGTTCGGAGCAAAAAGGCTACAGACCTGTCCTTGTTATTCAAAATGATGTCGGTAACAAATTCAGTCCTACAGTAATTGTTGCCTCTATTACAAGTAGAGTCGGAATCAAAGCGAAGCTGCCTACGCATTATTTCATAAACACAGAAGACGGACTTCAAGCTCCGTCTATTATTTTGCTTGAGCAAATAAGAACAATTGATAAGAAGCGACTTGACTCATATATAGGTCATTTAAGTCAAAAGAATATTGACGGAGTTAATGAGGCACTTTCAATAAGTGTTGGATTAGGAATGTTGGGTGAATAATGATGAAACAAGTAAATGAAAAGTATGCTGTTATGATATTGACTGAAATATTGTATGAAAAAGGTTTAATAAATGATGAAACAATGCAAAACATAAAAACATTTTGTAATAATATTAAATCGCATAATTAACAAATCAGTATCATCATTCTATAATAATGACAAATTATTTGGAGGTGTTAAATATGTTTAATCAAAGAACATCAATAAAGTCTTTTAATCCATATGACTTTCTTGACAGAAACAGAGAAAGAAAGGTTGTGTTTTATGGGCGTGTGTCTACTGAACACGAGGCTCAGATATCTGCATTGGGCAATCAAATTCAATGGTATGATGAACAAGCGAAAAATCACTCGAATTGGACTATTATTGATAAATATATTGATGAAGGTATTACGGGAACACAGGCAAAAAAGCGTCCGGCATTTTTAAAAATGATAGATGATGCCAAAGAAAAACGGTTTGATTTAATTGTAACAAGAGAGGTTTGCAGGTTTGCAAGAAATACTGTCGACACTCTTGTGACCACAAGAGAATTAAAAAATATTGGTATAGAGGTATATTTTGTTGAAGATAACATTTGGACTATGGACGGAGACGGTGAATTACGTTTGTCACTAATGGCGACTTTAGCACAAGAAGAAAGTCGAAAAGTTTCTGAGCGAGTAAAAGCTGGACAACAAATTAGCCGAGAAAAAGCAACATTATATGGTTCGGGTAATATCTTAGGATATGACAGATGTGGCAAAAGCTATGTTATAAATGAAGAACAGGCGGAAACTGTGCGCCTTATATATAATATGTATATGAATGACGGCATCGGAACAATGAAAATTGCAAATAAACTAATAGAAATGCATAAATTAAATGCTTCGGGAGTTGTAAAATGGAATGCGGCAACAATAAATCGAATATTAAATAATAAAACTTATGCCGGATATGTGGTTTATGGAAAGTCATATAGTAATAATTACTTGGAACAGCGTAGAGTGAATAATTACGATACATCAACATATATGTATGCAAAAGGTGATTTTGAGCCTATTATCTCTGAAGAAGTATGGAATAAGTGTCAAGAAATTAAGAAAAATCGTGTTACTTCTTGTTTTGGCACTACAGTTAATGGAAAACCAAAAAATCACGGAAAGATAGAAGCAAAAGATGTGTGGGTTAAAAAATTAAAATGTTCTTGTGGTGCATCATTTAGAAAAAATAGATGGCACAAAAATAAAAATTGTGATTGGTCATACGGTTATCAATGTTATAATCAATTAAATAACGGTTCGGCAAAACAAAGAAGATTAGCCGGAGAAAATGATGAGGGTTATTGTGATCAAAGGATGATTGCAGATTGGAAACTTGAACTTATGGCAAAAATGGTTTTTGAAGAAGTTTGGAAGAATCGTACAGATTGCATATCAGAAACAATTAAAATAATAAAAAGATGCTATAGGGAAAATAAGGTCGAAAATAACCCAAAGAACAGTATAATGTTCCAAATTGAAAAAATTAAAAGTAAAAAGAATATTTTACTGGATATGAGAACCAGCGGAGAAATTACAAAAGATGAATTTTTGGAACAAAAGGAAGTATTGAATAAAAAACTGTCTTTGCTTGAAAGTGAACTTCAAAATTGTATTGAAATCGACACAAAACAAATACAAATTGATTATGATGAAATTTTGAAATCATTAAATGAGATTGTTAATTTTTCAAATTCCAAGATGGACAGAGAACTATTGCAGAGATTTATTGCAAAAGTTGTGCCAAATGGTGAAAATCATTTTATATGGTATTTGAATTTGGATGGTAAATCAGATACTCAATTAAATGTTGATATTGTAGGTAATAAGAAAAATGCCTTAGTATCAATAGATGAATCAGGGGATACTTCCCCTTTACATATAAGTGATATTTTATATTTCAATGATAAAAAATCATTTACGGTGGAAACACTGCACAGGCTGCAATCGCAGAAATGTAATTAAATTACATTGTTTAGGAAATAAAAAATTAGAGGACTGCTTCGGCGGTCCTCTTTTTGCAGCCATTCGCAGTGGCAAGCACCCAAGATTCTACAAAACATTCCCCCGGAATGTTTTTCCCAAATCAAAGATTTGGAGCATCGGTCTCTTGCACTTCGTGCAATTCACTCTCAGGCTGCAATCGCAGAAATGTAATCAAATTACATTGTTTAGGAAATAAAAAATTAGAGGATCGCTTCGGCAGTCCTCTTCTTGCAGCCGTTCAAGATGCTGTAAAACAAAAACGGGTTGGAGTAAAACTCCAACCCGTTTTGTTTTATTTTATTCGATTTCGATATATTTTGTTGTATCAATTTCTTTCTTTGGCTGTTCTTTTGGAATAGTCAATTTAAGAATACCGTGCTTAAATTCACCTTTAATGTCAGCCTCGTTTATGTCGCCTACATAAAAGCTTCTCTCACAAGTGCCGGCATAACGCTCTCTGCGGATGTATTTAGAAGATTTCTCTTCTTTTTGTTCCTCATCAAGACCTTTTTCGGCTCTTATGGTGAGGTAACCGTCTTTAAGCGAAACTTTTACATCATCTTTTGAGAAGCCTGGCAAATCCATTTCCATTAAATAGCTGTCGTCGCTTTCCTGTACATCGGTCTTCATAAGGTTTTTACCTCTGTGGCCATACAGTTTCTTTTGCATTTTCTCCATATCTCCGTCATCATAAAACGGAAAATCAAAGAAATCATCGAACAAATCTTTACCAAATACACTAGGCATCAACATAAGTCATCGCTCCTTTCATAAAAAACACCATATTGAAACCTGTTTTTTATGAACTCGGGATGGGAAACAAAGCGGAGTTACCTAAGGCTTTCGCCTCTCTTGCTTCTCCTTGACTTCCTTTCCTTTTGTTCTGTCTATACTATATCACTGCCAGTTAGCACTGTCAAGGGTAGAGTGCTAATGTTAACAAATAATTAAAGTTTTTATCCGATAGGTACAAAAACAGCAAAATTTATATATTTTATGCCGGCTGTTAAAACTCTGCGTACAAAAGTAAAGTGGACTTTGCATATATTTGTGATAATTTTATTGCAAAAGCGCGGTGGAAATTATAAAATAAATGTATCAATATTTATCAGGTGTTTATATGATTGAAAAAAGATTTGAAGAATTAAATGAACGCGCTTACGAAAGGGGATATAATACCTTTTCCGATTTTTTGAATATGGAGGAGCAAAGCGTACTTAAATCGACTTTTATTCCGTGCGTGCTTTTTGGGGGATATTCTATGGCGGAGCGTGTGGTTGCAGGCTTTGGCGAGGATTTGAACGATGAAAAATTCCCGATTGTGTGCGTTTGTGCAAAACCGCTTATTCAAAAATTTGCCGATGAACTGACGCACCGTGATTTTCTCGGTGCGCTGATGAATTTGGGAATAAAAAGGGAACTTGTGGGTGATATAATTGTTGATGATAACTGCGGATATATCCTTTGCCTTGAACATATTGCAGATTATATTTGCGAAAATTTAAACCGTGTTCGCCACACAAGTGTAAAAACGCAAATAAGCGCACTTCCTGAAAATTTGAATAAAGAGATTGAATCAAGCGAAGTATTTGCGGCGTCAAAAAGAATTGATGTGGTGATAAGCGCAGTTTATAATCTGTCAAGAAATGAAACTTCAAAGCTTGTTAAAAATGAGAGAGTGTTTGTAAATTCCCGTATGGCGTCTTCTGTATCAAGTTTGCTTAACGGCGGTGATGTTGTATCCGTCAGGGGATTTGGCAGATTTGTATTTGTAAAAGAAATAAAGGAAACTAAAAAGGGCAGGCTTGTACTTGAAATTAAAAAATATTGACAGTCCAAAAAAATGAACCAATGCCCCAATATAATATGTATATGTGATATAATACGCTTGGAGGGATAAATATGAATACTGTGTTATCATTTATAATAATCGCACTTCTTGTTATTTGCCTGATTATGCTTATTATGATTTATTCTAAAAAAGGTACATCGTCAGGCGAACTTATTAAGCAGCAAATTGAACTTTCGTCAAAAGCTACCGATGATAAAATATCAAAATTGAGCAGCCAAATGGGTGCGCTTACCGATAAAAATTACGAGCAGCAAATTAAACTTATTGAAACGCTGAATGTAAATTCGCAAAAGCAAATGCAAATAACAGCCGAGTCGCTTGAGCGTATGCAATCAAGTAATGAAAAAAAGCTTGAACAAATGCGAAAAACCGTGGATGAAAAGCTTGATGAAACTTTAACTCAAAGGCTTAATTCTTCTTTTGAAACAGTGTCAAAGCAACTTACAAATGTATATAAAAGCCTCGGTGAAATGAAAGAGTTAAGCTCAAATGTTACAGACAGCGTCGGTTCGCTCAACCGAGTTTTAACCAATGTTAAGGCGCGCGGTACTTGGGCGGAAGTTCAGCTTCAAAATATACTTGACCAAACTATTGCAAATATGTACGAAACAAATGTGCAAACAAACCCGAGCTATAACGGCAGAGTTGAATTTGCGGTTAAAATACCAAACGGTGATACCGATGAAATTACATATCTTCCGATAGATTCAAAATTTCCTATGGAGGATTATGCCCGTCTTACCGCCGCAAGCGATGAGGGCGATATTGAAGCACTTGCAAATGCTAAAAAAGCACTTGAAACAAGGGTTAAGGATGAAGCAAAGCTTATCAAGCAATATGTTTGCCCGCCGTATACCACACCTTTTGCAATTATGTACCTTGCAACAGAGGGCTTGTATGCTGAAATTATATCTTCTAAAACAGGAATTGCCGAAAGCTTGCAGGCACAGGGAATTATGATTGCAGGTCCGTCAACAGTTACCGCACTTCTTAATTCACTTGCAATGGGTTTCAAAACCGTTGCTATTAACAAAAAGGCAAATGAAGTGTGGAAAGTTCTCGGTGCGGCAAAAACACAATATGAAAAATTCGGTGTTGTGCTGGCAAAGGCACGCAAAAAGGTGGAAGAAGCCGGCAAAACTTTGGAAGACGCAGAAAACCGAAACAGAATTATCCAAAAAAATCTAAAAAGCGTGGAATCTCTTTCTGCCGATAAGGCAGAGCAAATTCTTGGATTGGAATTTGAAAACGAAGAATGATTTACAAAACTCTAACAGGGCAATTTGCCCTGTTTTTTTTACCTCTTGACAAATGGTATAAAATGTATTTTAATAAAATCAGAGATTTAGATAAAAAGAGTAAAGGCAGTGGGGTATAATTATGATTTTTATTAAAGCTTTTATAAAATGTTATCCCTATCTTGTAGGTATAGCGATTATTTGCTTTGTATGCTATGCAGTGTGGATTTCAAAAATTTATTATGATATACTTACCGCTGTTCCTTTATGGATGCTGATTGCGTACGGTGCAATATTAAGCGTGGCAGTAATCGCTGTTTTGACTGTTATATACATAATTTTGCTCAAGTGCGTTAATAAATAATTGCAAATAGGAATAAAAAAGACCGCCGGGGATTATATATACCTCGGCGGGTTCTTCATTTTAATTGTTATTTTTTAGTATAGCAAATATGGGAAAAATGAACTCCTTTATCATAATAGCTTGCAAGAAGTTCTTTATCGTATTCATCTTTATTAAATGCAGGGAAAAATACCTGCGCGTCGTCACATTCAGCTTCAATTTCGGTTAAATACAGCTTGTCTGCCATTGGCAAAAACTGCTTGTAAATGTCACCGCCGCCGATTATAAATGCATTGTCGCTGTCAACTTCCTTTAATGCATTTTCAATAGAGTTAACCACCGTTGCACCCTCGGCTTCATAATCTTTTCTTGTGGTGATAACTATGTTTTTTCGCCTTGGCAAAGCTTTCGGCAGTGATTCAAATGTTTTTCTGCCCATAATTACACTGCTGCCCATTGTGGTTTCTTTAAAGAATGCCATATCGTCTTTAAAATGCCAAATCAGGTCGTTTCCTTTGCCGAGTTCAAGATTTTTGCCTACTGCGGCTATCATACAAATTGCCATAATTTTCTCCTGCTTACTGTGAAATAGGGAATGAAATTTTGCCTAAATGTTTATAATCAATAAGTTTAACATCTTTGCAGTCTCTTGATGAATCAAATTTAAAGAAATCATCAACTTCCGGATTAAGCCAAAGCTTCGGCGCAGGCAAATCGCCCTGCTCGTCAAACCTCTTTAACTGCTCTTTAATTCCGTCAATTTGGTTTACATAGATGTGTGCGTCCTTAATGCTCCAATCAATTGTACCCGGCTTTAAACCGCAAACCTGTGCAAGCATACAAAGAAGTGTTGCATATTGCGTAACATTAAACGGTAAACCAAGCGGAACATCACAAGAACGCTGATGTACCCAGCAGTTAAGCTTTCCGTTGGTAACATCCCATTCGCTTGACCATACACAGCTCGGAAGCACCGCTGTATCAAGGTAATCGTTTTGCCATAAAGTCATTACCATTCGCCTGTCTTCCGGGTGATTTTTTATTTTGTCAATAAGATTTTGAGTCATTTGGAATTTATTTACAATGTAACCGTAAGCTGTGCCGATTGTGTGCGCCCACTCTTTGCCGAAGAATTTGTGAACTTCTGTTTTAACAAGCTTTCCGTTTTCATCCGGCAGCATTTGGGTGGCGTTCCAATATCCTTTTTCGTCAATTTCCCATTCGTTCCAAATTTTAACATCGCGTTCCTGTAACCAGCGAACATCGTTTGACTGCGCCTGATATATCCACATCATTTCAAGCACTGCCTGGCGGATAAATAATTGCTTTGTGGTAAGAATAGGGAATTCCTGTGATAAATCAAAATGAAAATGATGTGACGGTACTTTGATTGTGTTAGTTCCCGTTCTGTTAACAACTTCAGTTCCCTCTTCAAGTATTTTTCGGCATAAGCCCAAATAATCTTTATCCCATTGTGACATAATTATATCCCTTTCAAAATAAACTAACGGTATTTTAACATAAAGCGACATTCATTTCAACTATAAAACTGATTGAAAAGGTGAACTGCCCCTGATGTGCAGACAGTACAAAAAGGGATGAATAAATGCCGTTAAACCGAAAAACACATTTTTGATTACGAACTTGAAAGTACAATTTGCCTTGCATATGAATTGATGATAAGCAGTCAGTCGCATTATAAACACATCAAGTATTTATTAAATTTTTGTAAAGTCTATTTACACTTTCTTAATTTGTGATATACTCTTTATGTTACTAATTTATGAACCGAGGTGCTCCTATGGGAAAGGTTAAATCTTTTTTGAACAGCAAAATTGTTAAAAAAGATGTAGGCGAGCCGACATATCTTACCTGGAAGGAAGCTTTGTCTTATGCAATGGGCCGTGGCGCTCAGGGTATGAGTACAAGTATGACAGCTTCAAAATATGTCAATTTCTTTATTACCGATGTGCTTCATATCAAAGCAAGGCACGCAAGTAATATCAGGCTTTATTGCGGTATTTTTGATGCGATTAACGACCCGATAATGGGTGTTATTGTTGATAAAACCCGTTCACGCTGGGGCAAAATGAGGGGCTATATTAAATTTGCACCTTATCTTGTGTCACTGTTTATGATTTTATTCTTTGTCGGTAATGACAACCTGTCATATGGAATGAAGATGGCATTGACTGTTTTTGCTTTTGTCGGCCTTGATGTTACATATACTGCATTTGATGTTCCTATGGGCGCGCTCGCGTTTTCAATGACCCCCAACGGTACTGAACGAACGAAGCTTTACGGTATTGCGTCTATCGGGCGTATGATAATCGGTGCTATTCCGGCAGCTTTGGTTGCTTTTGCCGCTTGGTTACCGTATTTTAATTCAAATCTTGATAAAGCATATTTGGTTGCGGCTGTTTTTTCGGCAGTGTTTATTATTGTGTTTACCCGCTTTACATTTGCAAACTGCCATGAAAGAATGGAGCATAGCGAGGAAACGCCGTCACTTAATGAATGTATCCACTTGCTTTTAACAAACAGGCCGCTTTTAATGCTTTTCCTTTGTAACATCTTTTTTGTAATTATTAAAGTATCCGAGCAATGCTCATTCTATTTTGCATACGATTCACTTTTCAATGCTAAATATAACGGACTTCTCGATATTATGAAAGCACCGGGTTCTGTTTTGGCAGGTTTGCTTGTTCCTATTATTGTTGAACGCTTGGGTGCTAAAAGCGATAGTAAAAAATTCTATCAGGTGTGCTGTGTTTTAGGTATAGTTTTAAACGGACTTTTTGCCCTTTTAACATACAACGGAATTATGAACAAGCCTGCAAATCAGCCTGTTTCAACCTTAACCGGTGTAATTGTACTTGCATTTTCAATGCTTGTTACATTCCCGCTTGAATTTAAAAACCTTATGCAAAAGGAAATGGAAGCCGAAACAGTTGATTATGTTGAATGGAAATCAGGCAAGCGTGTTGAGGGTACAATGCTTTCAATTATGTCATTTACAGGTAAGCTTGAAGGTACACTTTCATCTTTCATCTGCCTTCAGGTACTTGCAAGAACAGGTTATGTTGAGCATACAACCGATGTTTCCACTGTTCAAAATCATTCAACTCTTTTAGGTCTTTTCCTTATGACCACCGTATTTCCTATTGTGGGTTACCTGCTTATGCTTATTCCTATGCATTTTTATAATATTACAGGTGATGGCCACAGAATGATGATTAAAGAAATTATGGCTCGCCGTGAAAAAGAAAAAGCAGAAAAGGAAAGCGCATAATTTAATATTGACAGTCTAAAACAGCCCTTATTTTAGGGCTGTTTTCGTTAAAATAAATATATCAATGTTTCGGAGGTATAGAAATGAAAAAAACATTTTCGATATTTTTAAGCTTGCTTCTTGCAATCAGCTGCTTATCGGTAGGTTCAATAAACGCATTTGCAAATACTAAAAAGACTGCGCAGGAAATCTATTTGAATTCAAGCGCCGCAGTTTGGGGCGACTTGGGAAATAAAGCATATGTTGAATTTACTCCGTCTTATACCGGCTCATTTGAATTTTATTGCTTTAATCAAAGCTATGGCGGTAATATTATGGCGTCGATAGAAGATTTCAGCGGTGAAACATATAACACCGTGCTTAATGATAATAACCCAAATCTTATTTGTGCCGCTACACTTGAAGCCGGTAAAACATATTACTATGTGCTTGAATCGGCATCTGTGTCTTTTTCAAATGTAGTAAGTGTAAGAAATCATAATCACGATTTCAGCTTATATAAATCATATCCTGCTCATTATGACCAATATGACAGCGCACAAAATTATGACGGTTATGTTGAAAGCATATGCACATATTGTCCGGAATACATAAAAAACGCCAGCTTTCCTGCTGTATCAAGCGTAAAAGCCAAGACTAAATCTTTCACATATAATAAGAAAAAGAAAACTACTTCAGTTAAGGTTTATGACAGAATGGGAAATGTTGTTTCTCCGTCAAATTACACCGTAAGTTATAAAAACAATACCAAGCCGGGATATTTAACTCTTACAGTTAAATTTAAAGGCAATTACTCAGGTACTGCGATAATCAAACTCACCATTAAGCCGAAAAAGGAAACACTTTCTTCGCTTAAAAGCACAAAGAAAAAGAAAATGACTGTTAAATGGAAAAAGGATAAAACCGTAACAGGCTATCAAATCCAATATTCAACATCAAAAAAATATGCTAAAAAATCAACTAAAACAGTAACAATAAGCAAGAAAAGCACTACTTCAAAAACTATTTCCAAGCTTAAATCAAAGAAAAAGTATTATGTAAGAATTCGTGCATATAAAAAATCTTCCGGAAAGAAGATATACGGTGCTTGGTCTAAAACAAAAACTGTTAAAGTAAAATAAAAATTGAGCGTTTAAAAAATATAATTATTATAAATATTCGCTTGAATCGTCTATTATATTATGATAAAATCAAAGTGCTATATGATTTTAAATAAAGGAGGTAAAAATATGCAAATGACTTTTCGCTGGTTCGGTAAGGACCTTGATACCGTATCACTTGAGCAAATCAAGCAAATTCCGGGTGTAGTCGGCGTTGTTCCTGCTCTTCATTATCTTCCTGCCGGGGAAGCTTGGGAAATGGAAGATGTGCAAAAAATGTATGATGAAATCACATCTGCCGGGCTTACAATGGAATGTATCGAAAGCGTAAATGTTCACGAGGATATAAAGCTTGGTTTACCTACAAGGGACAAGCTTATTGAAAATTATAAAACATCAATCAGAAATCTTGCAAAGGTTGGGGTTAAAGTAATTTGCTATAACTTTATGCCTGTTTTTGACTGGACAAGAACAGACCTTTATATGCCTTTGCCTGACGGTTCAACCTGCCTTAGCTATGACGGCAAGCAGGTAGATGGCAAATCACCCGAAGATATGTTTAAAGAGATTGATGATAACTCAAACGGATATGCTATGCCGGGTTGGGAAACTGAAAGAATGGGTGAAATTAAAGAACTTTTTGAAAAGTATAAGAATGTAACTGCCGATGATTTGTGGGCAAATCTTAAATATTTTCTTGAAGCTATTATGACTACTTGTGAGGAATGCGATGTCAAAATGGCAATACATCCGGATGATCCGCCTTGGGGTATTTTTGGCCTTCCTCGTATTATCACAGGCAAAGAAGCTGTTGAAAAGCTTCTTGATATGGTTCCGAGCAAGTACAACGGTTTAACTCTTTGCACAGGCTCACTTGGTGCAAGCCCTAAAAATGATATGGTTGAAATTATTAAAGCCGCAGGGGATAGAATTTATTTTGCTCATCTTCGCAATGTTTCAATCAATGACAGGTGGTTTAACGAAACTGCACACGAAAGTGACTATGGTTCACTTGATATGTATGAAATAGTTAAAGCTCTTCAAGAGGTTGGGTTTGACGGATATATTCGCCCTGACCACGGCAGAATGATTTGGGGAGAAGTTGCACGCCCGGGTTACGGACTTTATGACAGAGCATTGGGCGTAAGCTATCTCAACGGACTTTGGGAAGCTGTTGAAAAAAGCAGAAAGGAAAAATAAACATTATGTTTAAACATGAGAATTTAAAAGGTAAAGTTGCTGTTGTTACAGGCGGCGGTGGTGTTCTTTGTGCCGCATTCGCAAAAACCCTTGCTAAACAGGGTTGCAAAGTTGCAGTGCTTGACCTTAATGAAGAAGCAGCAAAAAAATGTGCTGATGAAATCAATGCAGACGGCGGCGAAGCTATTGCAGTCGGCTGTAATGTTCTTGAACTTGAATCAATGGAAAACGCAAGAAAAGTCATCAATGAAAAATTAGGCTCTTGCGATATTCTTTTAAACGGTGCAGGCGGAAACAACCCGAAGGGAACTACTACAAAAGATACTCTTGAAAAAATCGACCTTGTTCAAAAGGATGAAAATGTAAAAACTTTCTTTGACCTTGACCCTAACGGTATCAGCTTTGTATTTAACCTTAATTTCCTCGGTACACTTATTCCTACTCAGGTATTTGCCAAGGATATGGCTGAAAAGCAAAAGGGTACTATCATTATGATTACCTCTATGAATGCATTTAGGCCGCTTACCCGTATTCCTGCTTACAGTGCCGCTAAAGCCGCTGTTAAGAACTTTACCGAATGGATGGCAGTTCACTTTGCTCCGCTCGGAATCAGAGTTAATGCGATTGCACCGGGCTTTTTCTCAACAAAGCAGAATGCAACTCTTCTTTGGAATGAGGACGGAACACCTACTGAAAGAACAGGCAAAATTCTTGCCGCTACACCAATGGATAGATTCGGCGAACCTGATGAACTTTCAGGTACACTTCTTTTCCTTTGCGATGATACTTATTCAGGCTTTATTACAGGTGTTAATATTCCTGTTGACGGCGGTTTCAACGCTTATTCGGGTGTATAAAAAACAAGAATATTATTATGGGCGAGTTGATTTGCAATTCGCCCTTTTTTAAAATCAGGTGATGAAAAATGGATAAAAGCAAAAAGAAAAAAACTTTGCTCATTGTAATATCGGCTTTGATTGTTGCAATTATAGCGGCGGTGCTTTATATAATTTTCGGTGTTATCGGAATTGACGGAAAAGTTGAATATAGGCAAAGCGAAAAAGTAAATGCCAATGTCAGCGGCAGTAATGTCACCGTGCTTGATAATAATGTGAATTACCAAACTATAAACGGATTTGGTGCGTCTGCTTGCTGGTGGAGCCAGGATGTAGGCTCGTGGGATAATGCAAGCGATATTATGCAGGCACTTTATGATGATGACAAGGGAATAGGACTTAATATTTACCGCTACAATCTCGGCGCAGGTTCAAAGGGTGATAGTCATATTTTGACTAAAAACCGCCAAACCGAATGTTTTTTAAATGCTGACGGAACATATAATTTTAATAATGATAAAAACGCACAGCAGTGCCTGGAACTTGCAAAAAAATATGCCGGCAAGGATATGCGCTTGACTCTGTTTTGCAACAGCGCTCCCGTGTATTTAACAAAAAACGGTGCGGCATACTGTACCCCATATAAAAGTGATGATGAACAGTGGGTTTCAAATCTTGATAAATCAAATTACAAGGCATTTGCCGATTTTTGCTATAACAGTGCCGATTACTTTGTGAAAAAAGGTTACCGCCTTACAAGCGTTTCGCCTATAAATGAGCCACAGTATAATTGGGCAGCTTGGTATAATGATGATAATACTTATTCCGTTAATCAAGAGGGTTGCTATTATTCCAAATATGAAGCAAGAGATTTGCTTAAAGCTTTTGTTAAAAAATTTAAAGGCAGTGAGCTTGATAAAAGCGGAGTAAAAGTATCAATGTTTGAATCCGGTGCTATGGAAGGGCAAGGCAGTACAGCAATGGCATATATGGATTGCATTTTGGGCAAAGGGCCAAAATATGTTTTCAAAAATGCCGCTCTTCGCAAATATTTTGACGAAGTGAGTATGCATTCTTACTGGTCAGATACAGATACTAAAAAAGCCACGGCAGATTATATTTCTGAAAAATATTCAAAATATAATGTTGCGTCTACTGAATATTGCCAAATGACTACCGATGAAAACACAGGTGTGTTTGACCTTATTTCCAAAGCGAAAAAAGGAACTAACGGTACTACAATTAAGTACGGTGTTGCAATGGCAAATAAAATTGTGGATGATTTAACTCTTTTAAACGCTACCGAATGGGATTGGTGGACTGCCTGTTCCTACGGTGTGTATACTGACGGTCTTATTTACCTTGATGAAGATAATCACGAAAATCTCGATTTTTCAAAAAGATATTACTGTCTCGGCAATTTTTCGAAATTTATTAAAGAGGGCGCAATCAGAATTGCCTGTTCATCAGGTGTTGAAAATGTAAAAAGCGTTGCTTTTGTTAATGAAGACGGTTCAACAGTTGTAGTATATGTAAATAACAACGATAAAAAGGTTAAAACAACTCTTGACTGCACAGGTGATTACAGCGTTTATACAACCGATAAGGATAACGATATTGCCAAAACAGATTTTGGCAAAGCAAAAAAACTTGATGTTTCGCTTCCTGCTTCAAGCGTAGTTACCGTAGTTTACGATTAAAATTTAATATGTATAACTTAACACCCCAAGGGCAATAATACCCTTGAGGTGTTTTTTTATGGCTACAAAAGATAAACCAAATAATAAAAATTTAAGAGCTTTATTTTCAGTGATTTGCCTTTGCGTTGTTGCACTTGGCTTGATTGTTTATTTTTCAACCCAGTCTTCGCACACAACAGATGTAAACGAAGCTACTACCGTGGTTGAAAAAGCTAAAGAAAAAAAGGTTACCACCACAAATAATACGCAGTTAACCACCATAAGCCAAACCGAAAAGCAAACAACTAAAAAGCAAAATTCAAAAAAGCCGACTACCGTAACATCAACCGAAGTATCTACTATGACATCAAGCGATACTAATATTCCTTATAAATCGTTTTACAAATATCCTTGCGATGAAACGGTGCTTTTGGGTTACAGTGAAGAACTTGTTGAAAATAAAACCATGAAAGATTACAGGGCGCATACAGCGGTTGATTTTAAAGCTAATAAGGGCAGTAAAGTGCGTTCGATTAACGATGGGCTTGTATTAAGCGTAAGCAAAGACGCTATGCTCGGCACCGTGATTGAAATTGACCACGGCGGAAAACTTGTTGCAAGGTATTGCGGTATGGATACCGTAAATGTATCAGAGGGCGATTATGTAACTATCGGCGAAACTCTCGGTACGCTCGGTACAACTCCGTTTGAAGAAAAGAGCGAATCACACCTTCATTTTGAAACGCTTTTGGATAATAAGTATGTCAACCCACTTGATGTAATGGGAAAAACAGAATAGCTTTTGAAAAAATAAACAAAAAATAGGCGAACAGTGAAACCCCGATGATTTTTAGGGGCAATACTGTTCGCCTTTGCTTTTATAGATTATTCGTTTGTATCTGCATTTTGATTTTCCGGCTCGCTTGAAACCGTTTCATCATTTACAGGCGGCTGATAATATTCTGCCTTTTCCTGCTCGTTATTTGCATATGACGGGTATGAACCGCTTTGTATAGGTTCATTTTCACTCGGCACATTTGCAGGAGTATAAAATGGTGATGTATTTTGCTCGCCTGCATTTTCATTTGCAGCGGTTTGTGCTGCTCCGGTATCAGCTGTGTGCTGCTGAGGGTTGTAGTAATAAGCGTTTGCACTGTCGTTTTGATTAGCTGTGTACTGCTCATTGGTATTTTGTGCAGGGTTATAATAATTTCCCGCACCGGCAAAAGCATATTTGTTTGCCTTTTCCTCTTGTGAAAGGAAGTCATCTTCCGTAATTCTGCCCTCTTGCAAAGCTCTTATTTTGAAGTTTTCATAATAGAGTGCTTGGGTAGTTAAATAATAAGGAATTGCATATATGCTCGCAATGCCGAAGGAGATACCGCAGAGTATCCACCAGCCGATAAAGCTTAAGTCAAGTGCAAAAAGCTCACCCCTGTTGCCGGTAACCATCTTTTTAGATAGCTTGAGAGCCTCCATAGGCTTCAAATTCGGGTTTTCACACATAATCTGGAATGAGAAGTATGAACTGTAATTATACACGATACCCGGGATTATGAAGAGGAAACACCAAAGCGTTATAAACAAGGTTCTTAAAATTGTAACAACAAGCTTTTTACCGTATGTTGCGTCAAACGATACTTTGAATATGTTTTTGATTTCTTCACCGAGTGAAAATTGCTCACTCGGGTCACGCTTAACGAGGATTACATAAAAACCTAAAAGTGAAACAAGAAGCGGAGAAAGCACGATTGAAAGAACGGTAAGCCCTCTAATTCCTGTATCGGAAAAATAACCTATGTTTGAAGTGTTAACGGATGTGTTAGTAATGCCGGTGTCACTGCCGTTATAGCTTTGGCCGAAGCTTTCAATAGGATTGTCGCTTGAGCTGTCACCGTCATCGTAGCTGTCATCATCATCGTAGCTGTCATCGTCATCACTTTGCTCGCCGTTAAAGTATTTGAAAAAATCTTCAGGTGTGTTTTGGTTAGAATTATCACTGTAACCGTTGCTGTTTTTCGGGCCGAAGAGGTTTTCAATATCATCACTGTCGGTGTAAACATTTACACCTATGGTTAAACCCTGGGTTAAAAAAATTACAATTGCACTTAAAACAAACAGGGCAAATATTTTGTCTTTAATGATTTGCTTGGCTTGTGATTTTACCAAGCTTCTGTTGATGTTATTCATAATTTTATCCTCCTTTGAAAGATAAATTAAAACTCAACTTTTTCCTCGATGAATTTTACAAGTTCGTCAATCGGAAGTCTAACCTGCTCCATAGTATCACGGTCACGAACAGTTACGCAGTTATCTTCAACTGAATCAAAGTCGTATGTGATGCAATACGGAGTACCGATTTCATCTTGGCGGCGGTATCTTTTGCCGATAGAGCCTGCATCATCATAATCAATGTTAAATTTCTTTGAAAGCATAGCAAAAACTTCTGTTGCCTGCTCGTTAAGCTTCTTTGAAAGCGGAAGAACCGCTGCTTTAAACGGAGCAATTGCAGGGTGGAAGTGCATTACTATTCTCTTGTCATTCTTTTCTTCATCAAGCATTTCTTCATCATAAGCTTCTGTAAGAAGTGCAAGGAATAAACGCTCAACACCAAGTGAAGGCTCAATAACATAAGGTACATATTTTTCGCCTGTTGCCTGGTCAAAATATTCAAGGTTTTTGCCGCTTGTTTTGATATGCTGTGTGAGGTCGTAGTCTGTTCTGTCAGCCACACCCCAAAGTTCGCCCCAGCCAAATGGGAATTTGTATTCAAAGTCGGTTGTAGCTTTGGAATAGAAGCAAAGTTCTTCAGGGTCGTGGTCACGAAGTCTGAGGTTATCCTTGTTGATGTTAAGAGAATAAAGCCAATCGCGGCAGAAGCTTCTCCAATAATCAAACCACTCAAGGTCAGTACCCGGCTTGCAGAAAAATTCAAGTTCCATTTGCTCAAATTCTCTTACACGGAAGATGAATTTGCCCGGAGTAATTTCGTTTCTGAATGATTTACCTACTTGTGCTACACCGAAAGGGATTTTCTTTCTTGTAGTTCTCTGCACATTTGCAAAGTTTGTAAAAATACCCTGTGCAGTTTCAGGGCGAAGATAAATTTCGTCTTTTGCATCCTCTGTTACACCCTGGAAAGTTTTAAACATAAGGTTGAATTGGCGAATATCCGTAAAATTATGCGCACCGCAATTTGGGCAAGGAATGTTATGCTCCTTAATATAAGCAGACATTTCCTCATTGCTCCAGCCGGCAACATTTGTGCCGTCAAAGCTTTCAATCAAATCATCTGCTCTGTGCCTTGTTTTACATTCACAGCAATCCATAAGCGGGTCGGAGAATCCGCCGAGGTGGCCTGATGCAACCCAAGTTTGCGGGTTCATAAGAATAGCACTGTCAAGCCCTACATTATATGGGTTTTCCTGAATAAATTTCTTTCTCCAGGCTTTTTTGATATTTTCTTTAAGTTCAACACCGAGTGGGCCGTAATCCCATGTATTTGCAAGACCGCCGTAAATCTCTGAACCCGGGTAAACAAAACCTCTACCCTTGCAAAGAGCAACAAGCTGATCTAAAGTTTTTTCTGAATTATCCATTGTATTTTCCTCCGTTAGTTATATACACATTATTCTACTATGTTTTTGTTAATAAGTCAAATACATATTATTAAAATAAAAAAGGAAAAGTGTTTGTCACTTTTCCTTTTTAACGAACCTAATTTATATATTTTATATTTACCAGCCCAAACGCATAATTGTAAGTGTGCATTTGCCTGTTCCGTATTTATAGCATGCTCTGTGTCCTTCAGGTGTAAATATATCTACTCTGCCTACGCTTGAAAGGCCTGAACCGCCTCTGTCAACTACTGTGTAGTTTGTTCCGTCAATATTTACTATTGAACCCATAGGCAACCAGTTACAAGCAATGTAGTACGGGTTTTTCATTCCGTTTGAAACACGCTTGCCGCTTGCAGTTCTACCTGTACCTGTACCGCAAGTGCCGCAAGCACAGTAGTGTGTGTATCTGCCTGAAATTACTTGGCCTACTTTGTATCCCTTTTTATTCTTTACTCCGTTAGTCTTGACCTTGGCACCGTCTGTTTCCTTTGTGCCTACTTTTACTACCTCGCTTTTAGCTTTGGTAATAATATCTTTGTCAATAACTTTCTTAGTCTTTTTCTTACCATTTACATATTTTACTTGATAAGTTACATTGGCTTTGCCTTTTTTACCTTTTTTTACTACGGTTTCAATGCCTTCGTAAACATCATCATTTTCTTTTTCAATGGTACCGTATTTAATGCGTTCTTTTTTGGTAACTTCCTTGTATGTTACACGGTTAACAGTTACCTTGGTTTTTTTTGTAATCTGCTTATTTACAGATGGGGTAGTGTAATCATCACCGTCAAGTGTAACATTTGCTACATCAAGAAGTGTTGATACAGTTCCGTCTACAACCGGTACTTTGTATATTTCACCGTCAACCTTAAGTGTGGTTGTTTTAGATGATATATACTTAATTTCCATACCGTCTGTAACAATATCATTAAGTGAGCAGCTAAGAGTAACTTTTTCGGTGTTAAATCCGATTTCGTCAAGTGCTTCCTTAACTGTGTCACCGTATACGCTGTATGTGTTTGTTACTCCATTGAATTCAACATTTATGTTGTTAAGTCTGTCAACTTTAATAACTCCGCCCTTACCTGCGTTAAAAGAGCTTATATCGAGTTTGTCTGTATCCTTCAAAGTAACATTTGCTTGCGACAGGATTTCGATAGGTTCCGTTTCGTTTGTCGTAATTGTATAAGTGTTGTTGTCAACTTTAATTTCAACAGTGTAGTTTGATACCATCTGTGCAAATGCAGTTGATGCAAAAATAATTATTGCTAACACAAACGCAATTACTGCCGTTACGACTTTGTGGCTTACGCCGCGTATGTCGCCGGTTGTTGATTGGTTAGTCATCTTAATCTCCTTTTGTGATAGAAATATTAGGGTTTCGCTTTGAAACATTGTTCCTAATACCGATACGAATGTAGCTACAAAAATTTCATATCGAGCAGAGTTGTTTTTTCTGCTTCACCGTTATTATTTCCTCGAGCGATTGCCATTATAGTGACAAATGCATAATGTGTCAATATTTCCGAAGATAAGATTTTGTATAATATGCACAAACGTTTTTAACATTGTGGTATGGTTACAAAACGGTTACACTATATCTTGTGGTTATATTCTTTAGCGATTTAGTGTAAGAAAGTATATTTTTGTAAAATCGTTAGAAATGCCACTTTAAATTCTTACAATTTGTAACATTTTATTTTACCAATTTTTAATAACTCAATATATTGTATAAAAAGTCTAAAAACGAAAAACGCTACCCATTATATAGATATTGTACGATAGCCTAACAGTTAGATAAAACAACAATTATTTCAAGCCGAAAAACAGTATATTTGTTCGATGAACAGCCTGAATACCGTTTGTTTTCCTCACATTTCTATATTATATATTATAATATATAATATATTATTTAAAACTATTATATATGTAAGCGTAAAATAAACCGGTAAGCATTAAGCTTACCGGTTTTAAGTTGTTTGTTATTACTTTTTTGAATCAAGTGATTTTGTTATTTTTACATTTACGAAAATTGTTATACCCGTAAGTAAAAGGCCGAATATAATACTGATAAAGCAGGAGCCTTTTACTGCATTGCCGAAAGCCTGCGAATATACCTGCGGTGATATATCAAGCCTCTGTGCTGTTTTAAATATCAGGCACAAAACAGAAGATACCGTAAATATCATACCTGAAGTGGTGAGCGAAGCAAAAATGTTAAACATTACTTCGCGTGAACGCCTGTATAAAACAAGAAGCATAATAATAGGCACAGCCATAAGCAACATTCCTATTGATATAAGGCGGGAAGAATTACTGTTTAATGTGCCGATGTAGCTTACTAGAGTATCAGCATTGTTAAAACCAAAGCAATCGTTATATGCCTCGGTAGCTTTTATGGCAGTGTTGTGTATAAGTTCGCTGTCATATTGCATATTGTTTCCCTCAAGATACTCTTTGCAAAGCGATTCAAACTGCTTGATTTGATTTTTTGAGTACAATGTAGGATTTTGGCTTGAATATAATTTGCCTATTACATTTGATGCGGCAGTATCGTTTGTTTTAAACACGGTGTTAAACACTCTTGCCGGAATTGTGCTTTGCGCTTCCAATACGGCAACCCGGTCTTCAAACGCCTTTTCGCATTGCTCATTTACATTGCTGTATTCAAAAATACGGTTCATATACCCCTCGTTTAAAACGGTGGATTTGGCAATAAGCGTGCCGAAAAATAAAATAGAGCCGATAGAAAAAAGCATTGTTAGGATAAAGCACATAGCTTTTCGCGATTTTGAAAGTGTCATATGCCCTCCTATGCGTTTACTTTTGTGCCGGTTTTCATAACTGCAACACAAACATAATATTCATTTGATATTCCTGCGCCTACGCTGTTATCGGTATAAAGTACCAGCGCCCTTGAAAGACCGGCGCCGACTTTTTTCAGCTCGTAATCGTTTTTAACCGTAAGCGTTTTTATTACTTCATATTCGTATGATGAATAAAAGGTGTCAATATTTATTAAATCACCTTTTGAAGCAAGCTTGATTTTAGAACTGTTGTTTTTATAAACTTGCGCAAAGCAAGGCCCTATTTCGCCCGGCAAAGTGCTGTTTAAATCAATGTTGAATTTATTATTTGCGTTTACTGCACTTGCATTATAAATAAGCGGCAGGCTTTTATCTTCAAAATTCACATTGCCGATTATTGAATTAGCCTCAAGCTTTTGAAAAGATGATTTTGCAATAATTCCGTTTTCTTCTTTAATACCAAGCGAAGTAACTTTTTTGATTTCATCACTTTGAACGCTTGCGTTTATAAAAGAGTTGTTTGATTCAAGTATATCAACACTTCCCACAAATAAAACGGAAAGTATTATTGCAAGAACTACGGGAAGAAAAATCCCGTTTAAAACTAATCTTTTTTCATTTTTTGTCATATTAAGCCTGTTATCTGTTCATATCCTGCGCCTGAAGAGCATTTTGCATAAAGTTATTTTTCTTCTTTTTAGGTTTGTATGCAGGTGGGTTTTTAAGCTTTTTCATAAGTTTGCTGTTATTCTTGGCAGTGAGCTTGTTAATTTCGTGAACAGGGCCTGACATATATTCTGACATATATTTATCTGCAACTGCCATCATATCCTTGTCATTTTGCATTGCACCCAAAATTGTTACGCCGATAACATCCTGCACTTCGTTTGTGCCGTCTTCGTAAACTTCGTTAAGCATTTTGAAAAGCTTTTTCTGCTCTGCTGTGTTTCCGTTTTTGATTACATCAAGCACCTTTGCAGTTCCGACTTCTGTAAAAAATGTTTCAGGTAAAAATTCGCCGTAAGCAACAATGTTTTTCTTGATTTCATCCTTATATTCAGGGTAGAGGGTGCCGAAACGGTTTGCAAGTGAGTCGCAATCGTAGCTGATGATTCCGTTTTTAGCCTTGGTTCTTGATACAGCTTTCGGCATCTTGACCTTATCAAGATTTACTTGTTTTCTTGCCTTGAAAATGCCTGATATTTCATCGTTGATTTCATTGCCGAGACTTTTTGCATCTTTTTCATTATAAGTTTCGGCATCGTAAAGCGAGCGTGAAATTGTTTCAAACTTAGGCTCGTCTGCCTCGTAATCATAGCAGCATTCAAATGCCATTGTGCTTGCCTGCATATCATAAGCAATTCTGTAAGCTCCTTTTTCGCCGGCAAAAGTAATGCTCTTTTCATCTTCGTTTACTTTTTTAAATTCAAGTTCGGTATTTGTTTGATTAAGCTGTTTTTCAGCAATTTTGAAAACTTCACTAATTTCCATATCTTTATCTGCTCCAAAAATAATATTAAATCAAAGTTTTTAATTAGCTTATTATAACATTAAAAAGGCCGGTTGTCACTATATTTTTTATATATAAACTGTAAATATAATATAATTATAAAAATCTTTATTATAATTATAAGTATTTGTATATAATACATTATTGATTATTACTTGTGATTGTGCTAAAATATTATGAATATATATAGGCGTAGGTGACTTAAAATGAGTAATGAAAATAAAAAGTTAACACTTGCAGTAATTTTCGGCGGTGTTTCATCAGAACATGATATTAGCTGCATTTCAGCTAAGGGCATTATTTCAAATATTGATTATAATAAATATAATGTAATTCTTCTCGGCATCACAAAAGACGGCAGATGGTATATTTTTAATGATGATATTTCACTTTTACCTAATGACAGATGGACTGAATCTAAAAGTCTTATTCCGGCTTACATATCACCTGATACTTCAGTCGGCGGTATAGTTACCGCAAAGGGCGAAATTATCAAGCTTGATTGCGTATTCCCTGTTCTTCATGGTAAAAACGGAGAGGACGGAACAATTCAGGGCCTTTTGCAGCTTGCTCAAATTCCGTATGTAGGCTGTGACGCCACATCATCAGGCGTGTGTATGGATAAGGCTGTTGCAAACGCTGTGGCAGACGCTTTTGATATTCCGCAGGCAAAATGGTGCGCTTTCACCCAGTATACTTTTAATAAAGATAGGCAACAATGTATTGAATATGCAGTTAATAAGCTTGGATTTCCTATTTTTGTTAAGCCTGCAAATGCCGGCTCTTCTGTCGGAATTACAAAGGCGCATAATGTAAATGAGCTTATTGAAGCTATGGCTGTTGCATTTAAGGAAGATAAAAAAGCTGTGCTTGAAGAATTTATAGACGGGCATGAAGTTGAGTGTGCAGTTTTGGGCAATGATGAGCCTATCCCTGCCGAAGTGGGTGAAATTAAAGCTGCGGCGGATTTTTATGATTTTGACGCAAAGTATAATAATCCGCAAAGCGAACTTTGTATTCCTGCCGATATTCCTGAAGAAAAGCGAAACGAAGTCAGGGTGCAGGCTGTAAAGGCATATAAGGCACTCGGCTGTGAGGGAATGTCACGAGTTGACTTTTTTGTAAGAAAGAGCGACGGTGCGGTTTTGCTTAATGAAATAAATACTATTCCGGGGCAAACACCTATCAGTATGTATCCAAAACTTTTTGAAGCAGCAGGCGTACCGTATAAGGAGCTTATTGACAGGCTTATCGGATGTGCGCTTTCTCGTGGCGGTAAATTCTGATTATGGAAAAGGTACTTATTGAAATCATAGGTTCGCAAAATATTGATAATCAGTTTGATAAAACTGAGTTTAAAACAGTCGGCACATTTGAAGAGCTTGAAGAAAAATATGTTATAAAATATAAAGAAGAGCAGGATGCCGGCGAGGAGCCTATCAATGTAAGCGTAGTTGTTTTAAAAGATGAAAGTTCGGTTGAAATGACTCGTGAGGGTGCAGTGGTATCAAGGCTTGTAATTGAGCGTTCACAAAGAAATCTTTGCCATTACGGTACTGCTTACGGTGAAATTCTTATGGGCATTTGCGGCCATTCCATTGAGCATGAATTTAATGAAAACGGCGGCAAATTCACCTTTGGTTATGATATAGATATTAACGGGGCTTTGGCTTCAAAAAATCGTGTAAAGCTTAGTTATAAAAAGAAGAAGCAACCTAAATAACAGGAGTATAAAGATGTCAAAATTAGTTAAACAGACCGAAAATGAATTAAAAATAATTATTGAAAATGCAGTTAACAAAGCAATGGCAAGCGGTGATTTGCCTCAAGCTGAAATTCCTCAGTTTAACATTGAAAAGCCGGCTAATAGAGATAACGGCGATTATTCAACAAATGTTGCAATGGCAGGCGCGCGTGCATTTAAAAAAGCACCGAAAATGATTGCCGAAGCTATTGAAAAATATTTGGAACTTGGCGGTACTGTTTTTGAAAAAGTTGAAATTGCAGGCCCGGGATTTATGAATTTCTTTTTATCCCAAAAGTTTTATTCGGATGTACTTAAAGATGTATTTGCCTGCGGTGAAAACTATGGTAAAAGCGATTATGGCAAGGGCAAAAAAATCCTTGTTGAATTTGTATCTGCAAATCCGACGGGGCCTATGCATATCGGCAATGCACGCGGCGGCGCAATAGGTGACTGCCTTGCAAGTGTGCTTGATTGGGCAGGATACAGTGTTAACCGTGAATTTTATGTCAATGACGCAGGTAATCAGATAGAAAAATTTGCAACTTCACTTGAAGTTAGGTATCTTCAGCATTTTGATTCCTCGGTTGAACTTCCTGAAGATGCATATCACGGCCAAGATATAGTTGAGCACGCAGAAAATTTTATTGCCGAATATGGTGATAAATATGTTAATGCGCAGTCGAGTGAACGCCGCAAAGCACTTGTGGATTATGCGTTGCCTAAAAATATCGCCGGGCTTGAAAAAGACCTTGGCAGATACAGAATTACTTATGATAAATGGTTTAGGGAATCAACGCTTCATAATGACGGTTCGGTTCAAAAAGTTATTGACGCACTTAAAGAAAAGGGCGTTACTTATGAGCAAGACGGTGCATTATGGTTTAAGGCAAGTGAATATGGCAATGATAAAGATATAGTGCTTGTAAGGGCTAACGGGCTTCCTACTTACATTGTGCCTGATATTGCTTATCATTATAACAAGCTTGTTACTCGCGGATATGATAAGGCTATTGATGTTTTGGGGGCTGACCACCACGGTTATGTACCGAGGATGAAGGCGGCTTTAACTGCTCTCGGCCTTGATGCATCAAGGCTTGATTGCGTTATTATGCAAATGGTAAGGCTTGTAAGAGACGGTGAAACCATTAAACTTTCAAAGCGTTCAGGCAAGGCAATTACACTTAATACCCTTATTGATGAAGTTCCGCTTGACGCGGCAAGATTTTTCTTTAATTTAAGAGAGCCTAATTCTCATTTTGATTTTGATTTGGAACTTGCGGCAAAGCAGTCAAGTGAAAATCCTGTATATTATGTTCAATATGCGCACGCAAGAATTTGCTCAATCATTAAAAAAGCGCAGGAGCAGGGTGTTCAGCTCAGAACTCCTAATGATGATGAACTTGCACTTCTTAATTCTAAAGAGGAAAAAGACCTTATTCGTCATCTTTCAGCTCTTACCGATGAAATCGTTGCTTCGGCAAAAGCATATGACCCGGCTAAAATTACACATTATGTAATTGAGCTTGCTACTCTTTTCCATAAATTTTATAATGCACAAAGAGTAATGCTTGATGATAATGAACCGCTTATGCAGGCAAGGCTTTACCTTTGCTCTGCTGTAAAAAATACAATTTATAACATTTTAACTATGCTTAAAATAACTACTCCTGAAGTTATGTAAGAGAGGTAAAATATGGCAAACATTAAGGATAAGGCGCTTTATTTTGTAGGAAATAAGCTACTTAAATATGTTTATAAAAACCCTCAAAAAAATATGCTCAAACTTGTCAAGTTAGGTAAAGCAGTTGCAGGTAAAATGTACCCTGAAAGTACATTTACCAAGCCTATTGAAATCATAAGTGACGAAACTAATGTTTGGCATAAATATTTGTTTAACGGGCTTGATGATATTGACCCTGATTTTTTCAGGTCGGCAGTTCTTACTTTTGCAATTGATTTGGGGCTTAACGGTACTAAAACACTTCGCAAAAAGCGTGAAGAAGAGCATTGCAATATTCCTTGGGTTATTCTAATGGACCCTACTTCTGCCTGCAATTTAAGGTGCAAAGGCTGTTGGGCGGCTGAATACGGCCATAATTCAAACTTAACTCTTGATGAAATGCGCAAAGTTGTGCGTGAAAGCAAGGCACTCGGTACTCATTTTTATATGTTTACGGGCGGCGAACCTCTTATTCGTAAAAAGGATATTTTAACTCTTGCAAGGGAAAATAAAGATTGCATATTCCTTGCGTTTACTAATGGTACGCTTGTTGATGACGCATTTTGCGAAGATATGAAAAAGTGCGGTAACTTCGCACTTGCACTTTCAATTGAGGGTGACGAAGCTGTTAATGACAGCAGGCGAGGTGAAGGTGTTTACCAAAAAACTCTTGCCGCAATGAAACTTCTTAAAAAGCACAAATGCCTTTTCGGTACATCTATTTGCTACACTTCTAAAAACTATGCAAGCGTAACAAGTGATGAATTTTATGATTTTATGATTGAAAACGGTGCTAAATATGCTTGGTATTTTCACTATATGCCGGTAGGTGCAGATGCGGATACAGAACTTCTTTTATCTCCTGAACAAAGGGAGCATGTTTACCGCACCATTCGTAAAAACCGAAACGGTAAAACCGGTAAGCCTATTTTTACCGTTGATTTCCAAAACGACGGTGAATTTGTAGGCGGCTGTATTGCCGGCGGGCGCAACTATTTTCATGTTAACAGCGAGGGCGATGTTGAACCTTGCGTATTTATTCATTACAGTGATTCAAATATCAGGGAAAAGAGCATTATTGAATGTTTGAAATCTCCGCTTTTCCACGAATATTATAAGGGCCAGCCATTTAATGATAATATGCTTCGCCCTTGCCCAATGCTTGAAAATCCGCAGGCACTCAGAAAGCTTGTTAAAAAAACGGGTGCTAAATCAACAGACCTTATTCAAAGCGAAAGTGCAGATGAACTTTGCGCAAAGTGTGACCTCTATGCTCAAAATTGGGCGCCTAAAGCAAAGGAAATTTGGGAGGAGCAGGAACGCTTCCACCCATTCACGCAGTATTATAGGGATACACCCGAGGGCAAAGCAGAAAAAGCAAAGAATAACGAATAATAATGGTTACAGCGTGTAGAAAAGTCAAATTCAATTTTCTACACGCTGTAAGATTTTGAGAAAGTGAGATAAATTTTGTATTTTGCGAGCGGGAGCTGTACGATGGTACCGCCCCCGAGCAAAAGACAAAAAGCGCCAAAAAAGAGCTTGGACTCGATGTCCAAGCTCTTTTTCATAATCCCTTCGAGTGCAACAAGTTGCACCCACCTCCCTTTACAAGGGAGGCAAAAAGGTTAATTTATTTTTATTCGGCGCGCTTTAGCCGCTTTATCTATTATTTGTTTCTGTAAATAATAGCTTCCCTTTCAGGGCCGTTTGATACCATTGTGATAGGATGGCCGATTTCTTTTTCAATGAATTCTACATAATCCTTTGTTTCCTGAGGAAGTTCATCATAATTCTTAATTCCTCTGATATCACAATGCCAGCCTTTCATTGTTGTAAATACAGGCTTGCACTTTTTAAGTGTCGGGGTAGTAGGGAAGTCTTTAATGATTTTACCGTCAACTTCATAGCCGGTGCAAACTTTAATTTCTTCAAGGTATGAAAGGCAGTCAAGTGCAGTCATTACAACTTGGGTAGCACCCTGGCATTCAACACCGTAGCGTGTAGCTACGCAGTCAAACCAACCGACTCTTCTCGGTCTGCCTGTTGTAGCACCGAATTCGCCCTTGTCACCGCCGTGAATACGAAGCTCCTGTGCTTCATCTTCATCAAGGATTTCTGATATAAATTCACCTGCGCCTACTGCTGATGAATATGCTTTTGTAACAACAACAATATCCTCAATTGAATGTGGAGGAAGGCCTGCGCCAACAGCACCGTAACCTGCAAGGGTTGAAGATGAGGTTACCATTGGGTAAATGCCGAAGTCAGGGTCTTTAAGTGTGCCGAGCTGACCTTCAAGAAGAATGTTCTTTCCCTCTTTAAGTGCATTTTGCAGATATGCGTGTGTATCGCAAACATAAGGTGCGATTTTTTCCCTGTATTCAAGGCAGGTTTTGAAAAGTTCATCTTCATCAAGAAGCGGCTTGTTATATACATGTTTTATAATAAGATTTTTGAGTGTGCAGATATTTTTAAGCTTTGCTTTGAGTGTTTCATCATCAAAAAGCTCATTTACCTGAATGCCGATTTTAGCATACTTATCACTAAAGAAAGGTGCAATACCGCTCTTTGTTGAACCAAATGCATTTTTGCCGAGCCTTTCTTCTTCATATTCATCAAGTAAAATATGATATGGCATAAGGATTTGCGCCCTTTCGCTTACTAAAAGCTTTGGGTTAAGTCCGGCCTTCTTAATATCATCAAGCTCTTTGCAAAACTTGTTAATATCAAGTGCAACACCGTTGCCGATAATGCAAGTGGTGTGGTCATAGCATACGCCTGACGGCATGAGGTGGAATGCGAACCTTCCGTGTTCGTTTATAATTGTGTGGCCTGCATTTGCACCGCCTTGAAAGCGAATTACAATATCACTTTGGCCTGCAAATAAATCGGTGATTTTGCCTTTACCTTCGTCGCCCCAGTTAGCTCCGACAATAGCTCTTACCATTTTAAAAATCTCCTATTTTAATTATTAGAATTCAAACATTAAGGGCACAGTGATGGATTGTTCACTACGCCCTTGATTTATTATATAATAGGTATACTGTAAAGTCAACTTATTTTTGAATTTTGCCGCCTTTGTTGCCTGCGTACTTTACTTTTGTAATCTTGATTTTGCCGACTTTTTTGGTGAGGTAAATACCCTTTTTCTTATTTTTCTGAATTTTTACACCGTTTATTGAGCCTTTTGCTTTGTTTGTGTAATAAATTCCGTTGCCTTTGTTTTTGGATACAGTGCCTTTCTTAATATTTGTTGTTGAAGAAAGGGTGGAGTAAATACCGTCTTTCTTATTGCTTGATACAGTGCATTTGTTAATGGTTGCTTTTGATTTTTTAAAAATGTAAATTCCGTTTTTCCCGCTTTTGCTGATTTTTGCAGAATTTATTGTTACATTGTTTCCTTTTTGTACTGCAATGCCACACTGCTTGTTTGACTGAATGGTATCCCTGTTTATTTTTGATTTTCCTTTACATTCGTTCACAAAAATTCCGTGCTTTTTATTACCGGTAATGCGGTTTTTATTAGTTGTCATTGTGGAATTTTTATAGCAGAAAATGCCGTTTTCTTTATTGCCGGAAATGGTATTTGCAGATATGCTTGCTGATGATGAAGTAAGGTTGATACCGTGCTTTTTTGCACCTGTTAATTTATTGCCTGCAATATTTACACCTTTTGATTTATCAAGAATAATTACATTTTGAACATACGGTATGTTGTTTGCGTTAATTGTGTTTGCGTTGATTGCGGCATTTGTTGAGTTTTCAATCCTTAAGCCGAATACATTATCTTTGGTGCTGTAAGCAGAATTGTTGAAAAGAACTGTGTTTTGCGATACATTTATATTCTTTGTTCCTACAAGCCAAATTGCATTTGCCGCTCTGCTTATTGTAATGTTGTTTGATGATACATTTACATTTTGTGCGCTGTAATCACCTGCAAGTACAATACCGTCATTTGCTGTTAAGTTTTCACCGTAAAGCCTAATTCCGTAAGGAAATTGCTTTGATGATGTATCTGCTGTGTCAACAACGGTTATGGTGTTGCCGCAAATTGATGAAGCGGTGTCAATTGTAGGTGCATATGATTTGCCCTGGCAAGTGTATGTGTTTGGCCTGCTGCCGTCATTGTTTTTAGGGTTTATTGTTTTGTAGTAAATACCTGAGCCACAGTTGTTTATAACATTATTGTTGATATTAACATTTAAAAATGCAGATGAAAGAATTGCATATCCCGCAATATTGTTAAATGTGTTGTTTGATATATTGATGTTTGACATATATTTGCCGGAAAATACACTGTGTGAACCTACACCGCGGTTTACATTATTAAATGTATTGCCGGTGATGTTGATATTTGTATTCATAGTTCCATCATATGCTTTTGGATAATCTTTGTAGTTTGGAAAATGCTCTTTATCAAGAATATCAAGCTGGACAGCTTCCATATTGTCGCCCTTTTTGTTGCCGTGGCCTGTAAAAGTACAGTTTGTAACATTGATATTGTCACATCCGGCAAAGGTGAGGTGATGCCCGTCTGAGCAGTCTTTAAATGTAGCACCGTTTATTGCTACATTGCTTGCGTGTGCAAAACTTAATATACTTCCGTCGGTTTTGTTTGCATCAAATGTGCCGCCGTTAATTGTAATGTTTTTATAGTAGCTGTTGCCGGTAGGGGCGTCTTGGTTTTGCCCAATTGCAAGAAGCGTGCTGTTTTGATAATTTTTAATAAAAGTTGCGCCTGCGCAGTTAAAGGTTGTGTTTGAATAAATTACAAGCCTTTCGCTTAAATTGTATGTTCCGGTGACGGTAACGGTTAACGGGGTTGAGGAATTAAACTTATTTTTATTAAGTTCTTCCTGAATTGCCTGCGCGCTTGAATAATTGTTTGCAAGTGCTACCGTGCCGAAACCAAGGCACGCTGTAACAATTATAATCAGCGATAATGTGATTGATAAAACTTTTTTCATAATATTAACTCCTTTTAATTTACTATATATTATTATAACATAGGTGTTTTAATGTTGTAAATATAAAAATTCTATGATATTATATAACAAAAGATTATTCACAGAGGTATAAATATGAAGATTTATAATGTAATGCAATACGGTGCAAAGGGTGACGGAAAAACAAATGACGCTTTTTCAATCCAGCACGCTATTGATGATTGTGCAAAAAACGGCGGAGGTCAGGTTGTATTGCCGAGCGGATATACTTTTTATTCCGATTCCATAAGGCTTAAAAAGAATGTTGATTTTCATATTCAAAAGGGCGCAACTATTAAAGCCACAAGTAATATTGACGGATATATCAGGCCTAATAAGCTTATTAACGACCCTAAAACTGCTCTTATCGGCAACCCTGTAACAGGCAAGCCGAGCTTCGTTTTTATCTATGCTTATGAAGCAGACGGTTGCTCAATTTCAGGTGAGGGTACGATTGACGCTAACGGCCACGCATTCGTTGCGCGTAAAGACCAATATTATGTAACAGGTGATTTTTATCCTCGCCCGACGGTAATGTATGTTGAAAAAAGTAACCATATTTCATTTAGGGATTTCACTGTTATTGACGCACCTTTCTGGACTCTTCATCCGGCAGGCTGTGATGATGTACTTATTGATAAAATCAGAATTTTAAATGACCTTGATGTAGCAAACAGTGACGGTATTGACCCTGACCACTGCTCAAATGTCAGAATTCTCGGCTGCCATGTAACTTGCGCAGATGATTGCATTTGCCTTAAAGCTTCTAAAGGTAACAGCGAATATGGCCCGTGCGAAAATATAATTATTGACGGATGCACACTTATTTCCACTTCTGCCGCAATTAAAATCGGCACAGAGGGTGTAGGAGATTTTAAAAATGTAATTGTGTCAAACTGTGTAATCAGCCGTTCTAACAGGGGACTTTCAATTCAAATTCGTGACGGTGGCTCGGTTGAAAATGTAAGCTATTCCAATATTATTATTGAAACAAGGCGTTTTTGCCCTGATTGGTGGGGTACTGCCGAACCTATTGTTATCACAACTTTTAATCGTGATGAAAATACAAAGAGCGGTACAATTAAAAATGTAAGATTTTTCAATGTTACAGCCAAGGGTGAAAATGGTGTTCTTATCCACGGTAATGATGAAAATATTATTGAAGATATAACTTTTGAAAATTGCAAAATTGAACTTACCAAAACAAGCAAATGGCAGTGCGGCCTTTATGATTTGCGCCCTTGCCTTGATTATGGTGTTGAAAGCTATGATAACTCCGCATTCTTTATCCGCTATGCTAAAGATGTAACTATCAGAAAGACAAAAACACGCTGGGGTAATCTTTGCGATAATTATAAATATGCAATTGACGCTAAAAATGTAGAAAATCTGTTACTTTCGGATTTTGACGGTCACAGTGTTGATGAAAGTATGGATGATTATAAGCTTGATAATGTAAGTCTTATTAAATAATAAATTTAAGTGGGGTATAATTATGGTAGAATTAAGAGGATTTAAAGTAAACAGTCTTGAAGTTGAAAACAGAGCAGTTCCGGGAACTGAACTTAAACTTCAAAATCAGGTTAAGTATAATGTAAATTATATGGATGGCGAAAAGAAGTGTATCGGCCTTTTGGAACTTCGTGTGCTTGATGCCGACCATCAACCGTTTAATGTTAAAATTGATGCAGTTGCCGAATTTTCATACGGTGAGGCTGATGAAAAGCCGGAAATTCACACCGCTTCTTTTGACCAGCTGTTTCCTTTTATAAGGGAAATTATACATAATGTAACGGGATATACCGGTATGCCCGGCCTTCTTATTCCTATTATTAAGCTTAATAAGGATACTGTTAAGGTCGGCGGACCGTCAGGTGAAAATTCGCCGTTAAATTAAAATGTGCAAAGAAAAAAGCAGGCTCATTGAGCCTGCTTTTTAATGTTATTCTTATTAGTTAAAATTAAGCGTTAACCTTTTTTGCAAGGTTGCTCTTCTTTCTTGCTGCACAGTTCTTGTGGATGAGGTTGTTAGCAGCAGCCTTGTCAATCTTCTTAACTGCGTCTTTAACAAGTGCGTCCTTATCAGCTGCGTTTGTTTCAATAGCAACATTGGCCTTTTTGATAGCTGTCTTAAGTGCTGAATTAGCAGCCTTGTTAGCAGCAGCCTTCTTTGCGTTAACCTTAACTCTCTTCTTTGCTGACTTAATGTTTGGCATCTTTTTCACTCCTTTAATATCGTGATGTGTATATACGGGAATACTATTCCCTTGTGTTCTAATGCTTAAACATATTATCACAAAGTTTTTAAAATTGCAAGTATTTTTTTACTTTTGGGCATACTTTTATTAAAAAAACTTTGATTTTAGGTGATTTTTATGGAAATTCGCACTGATTTAGCGGTTGAATCATATGAAAACGGCGGCAAAACTCTTATTGACGGTGTTAAGGTTGAAGAAAATGAAAATGTAACCGTTGTGTCTGTACTTAATAATAACGGAGCGGCGGCACTCGGTAAACCCATTGGCAAATACATTACTTATTGTGCCGACACTTCGCTTGATGATACACAGATTTTTGACGGCAGGCTTGATGATTTATCAAAAATATTATCCTCCCTTTTACCCTCGGGCGTTAACAGCGTTCTTGTAGCCGGGCTTGGTAATAGCGATATTACGGCAGATGCACTCGGCCCAAAGGCAGTTAATTATGTTCTTGCTACCCGCCATATTATAAATGATTTAAGTGAAAATAATGATTACTTTTCTCAATTTTTTAATGTATCATCTATTTCAACCGGTGTGCTTGGTGATACGGGGATTGAATCTGCCGAAATCATAAAAGGTGTGGCAAATCAAATAAGTCCCGATTGCGTAATAGTAGTTGATGCACTTTCGGCTTCATCTTCTTCCCGCTTGGGTACTACCGTTCAGCTTTCGGATGTCGGCATTGCTCCAGGTTCGGGTGTCGGAAATCACAGATATGAAATATCAAAGCAAACCTTGGGTGTTCCTGTTATTTCAATCGGTATACCCACTGTTGTATCAACTTCCGTAATTTGCGGCAATGATGATTCATCTGCAATGTTTGTAACTCCCCGTGAAATTGACAGAATAATTGAGCATGGCGCAAAGCTTATCGGTATGACTGTAAATATGTGCCTTCAAAAAAATATTGACGCAAAAGATTTATTTTCTTTGGTCGGGTGATATATTTCACTTTTTTTCGCCATATATATTAGGTATAAAATAATATATATTATTGGTGAAGATATGAAAAAGGAAATATATACTTTGATAATTAAATCCGTATTGGCAATTTGTATAACTGCCGTTACGATAACCGTTTTGCCTAAAAGTTCTGTTATTGATAACACTAAATCAATTGATGTTTTTTCACCTGCACAAATTGTTTCTTCTATTAAAAATAAGCGCAGCAATAAAAACAGCACCACCAAAAAAACAACGAAAAGCAAAGAAAATAATGAAAGCACCGTTTCCGAGCAGCAGGTTTCCTCCGATATAACTGCAGTCCCGTCTGACATTCAGGAGCTTATGGACAAAGCTCAAAAAAATTTATCTAAAGAAAAGAAAATCGGCAAAACTACCGAAGAAGCGTATTTCGGTGGAGGAACACTTGTTAAAAGCGGAAATATTGAACTTCAAAGCAAAATACCCGAAAATTTTTATAAGGTGGATGCTGATAAATTACTTGAGCAAAAAGCAGATTTAAAAATTAAAGATGCTTCAAAACCAACCGTTTTGATTTATCACACGCATACTACCGAATCATATTCACTTTTGGATGTTGGTTATTACACCGGCTCACTTGATACCCGTTCCAAAAAAGCTGATAGAAATATGGTGCGTGTAGGTGATGATTTGTGTAAATATCTTAATGATTTGGGTATAAACACAATTCACGATACAGAAATTCACGATGAAGATTATACCGGTGCGTATAAGCATTCACGCAAATCTGTTTTGAAATATCTTGAAAAATATCCTACGATTGATATTACTATTGATGTTCACCGTGACGATATAACATATCAAAACAAAACAAAGGTTAAGCCAACCGCAACAATTGCGGGTAAAAAAGCGGCACGAATGATGATTATAGCCGGGGCGGAATACGGTTCTGTTGAAAATTATCCAACCTGGGAATATAATTTGCGTTTCGATTTAGCTGTTCAAAATAAGGTTAATAATATGTATCCCTCGCTTATGCGCCCAATACTTTTTGCCGAGCGTAAATATAATATGGATGTAACCCATAATTCTTTTCTGCTTGAAATAGGAACTGATGCAAATACTCTTGATGAAGCAACATACTCGGCACGCTTGTTTGCCACTGCACTTGCCCAACTTTTAAAGGATGATTATATTGAAAAATAAAATGAAGGTAGTTTTAATATTTATGATGTCGGCAGTTACATTAACTGTGGGAATATCGCTTGCTTATTACAATACTTGCTCTTTGGCATTTGATACCGAGCCGGTTATTGTTTCTGTTGATGATGATAATATTACTTTTTTGGATTTTTCTGTATCTCGTAAAGAATTAAAGAAAATAAAAAAGGATATAGAAAACATTCTGCCTAAAGAATCAATAAATATGTAATTTGCTATACTATTATAATAAGGGTAATTTAATTTGCCCTTATTATTTTTTGCCTAAAAGTCGGAGAAACTACATCATTTAGTACATTATATATAATGTATATAATATATATAGTGAACACGGTATTTTGCAGAAAATGGAACGCTTGGTAGGGTGTGACAAAACCAGTTGACAAAGGAAGAAATAGGTGGTAATATGTGAAAGTCGCAAGAAAAGAGCGGCGAGCAAAAGTACAAGATTTCAGAAGTT